>Ga0209407_1000573_pt1 | contig 46833 bp, 37 predicted proteins | sample AD_JPNHG3_MetaG_FD_184410 | JGI IMG/M metagenome (GOLD analysis project Ga0209407, IMG submission 184410) | Active sludge microbial communities of municipal wastewater-treating anaerobic digesters from Japan - AD_JPNHG3_MetaG (SPAdes) (version 2) | ecosystem: Engineered > Bioreactor > Anaerobic...
AGCGGCAAAGTCTACATCAACGGCCTGGAAGGCTTCTGGAGCTTTGCCAAGGAACGCCTTATCAAGCACCATGGTGTTTCAAGGACCTGGTTCCCTTATTACCTGAAAGAACTCGAGTTCCGGTACAATAACCGACGAAACGAAATATTCAATGTTCTCTGTCAGTATATATGTGACTTTACACCTCTTGTGCCAGATAGGGAGTAATCACCAAAAATAATGCTTATGAGTCGGGGCCGATTCAACGTCGTCCTATTGGAAAGGGCGTTTGACCCTGCCGGACTCTATCCCTTAGCATGTTGGAGTTGTTCTCACCCTGTTTTTCAATCACAATGCGATGTACATCTTCAAGGGGGAGGCGCCATGGCGAAGATCGGTTCTTTCGAGTTCAGCCTCCGGGAGTTTGGGGGCTCCCTGGGAGACCTGGGGACCTTGCTCCCCCTCGCCGTCGGTTATATCACCATCTGCGGCGTAGACCCCGCCGGGATGCTGGTGTTCCTGGGCCTTGCCAATATCATCACCGGCGTCGTCTATCGGCTCCCGATGCCCATCGAACCCATGAAAGTCCTGGCCGTCATGGCCATAGCCCAGGCCTGGACCCCCGACAAGATCTTCGCCTCGGGGCTGGCCATGGGAGTCACCTGGCTGCTGCTGGGTTTTTCCGGGGCCATAACGTGGGTGGGGTCCAGGACGCCCCAGTCCGTCATAAGGGGGATCCAGCTCTCCCTGGGGCTCCTCCTGGCGATCCAGGGATTCAGGATGGTCGTCGGAGCCTGGGTCCTGGCGGCCTTTTCCCTGCTGGTCATCCTGCTCCTAAGGGACAACCCCTTCGTCCCGGCCTCGCTGGTCCTCGTCGGCGGGGGGATCCTGATGATGGCCTTGAAGGGCGACCTCTCTCATATCCAGTCAATCTCCTTCTCCCTGCCGCTCTTGAGGGCGCTCCGCCCGGAACTGCTCTGGCCTGCCCTGAGGGACGGCGGGTTCTCCCAGGTACCCCTGACGGCCACCAACGCCGTGATCGCCACTTCGGCCCTGATCACCCGGTACTGGCCTGACCGCTTCGTTTCCGCCAGGCAGCTTTCGCTCAATATGGGCTTCATGAACCTCCTGGGACCCTTCATGGGCGGCATCCCCCTATGCCATGGCGCAGGCGGCCTGGCGGGCCAGTACTACTACGGTGCCCGTACCGGGGGTGCGAACGTGATGGAGGGGGTCCTCGAGGTATTGCTGGGACTTTTCCTCGCCGGCCACATCGCTTCCATCTTCCGATCCTTCCCGATGGCCATCGTGGGGGCGATGATGATCATGGTCGGCGTCGAAATGGCCAAATTCGTGGGGTCCGTTCGCGCTTCGAGGGATTGGGCCGTCGTGGCCGTCACCGCGGGATTTTCCGTCTACCTGAACATGGCGGCGGGCTTTGCCGCCGGCCTTGCCGCCGCGTGGGCCCTGGAGCGCCTGGCGAAGGGGCGGTGACCGGGACCGCTTCGCAAAGGGCTTGATTACGGTGGAACCCTGTGATAGGATTATGGTGTGAACAAAAGATAAACCCCTTATAGGTATAATTCGGGAGGTGGGTATCTTGAAACTCAGCGCCCGCAACGCGCTAAAGGGCAAGGTCAAGAAGGTTACGGCCGGCGTGGTGAACACCGAGGTCGTCGTGGAACTCCCCGGTGGCGATGAGGTGGTCTCCATGATCTCCAAGGAGTCGGCCGAGAAGTTGGGGTTGAAACCCGGAAAGGACGTCTACGCCGTCATCAAGGCAACCAACGTCATGATCGGCATCGACTGAGGGTAAGAGAGTTTCCCATCGAACGCAAGTTTTTCATTCAGAAAGGGCCCCGGCATGAGCCGGGGCCCTTTCTTGTTCTTGACGTGCTATTTCACCATCAGCGGCTGGAGCTCAGCGGGGATCTTCTCACCCGGCGTGTAGGTCCGGGGACCGACGGTGTCCTGCCCCATCTCCTCGAGGATCTTCAGCCCGCCGTCCTTGGCGAGGATGAGTTCCACCAGTTCCAGGGCGCGCTTCGGGTTGGGCGCGTTCCGGGGGATCGTCAGCGCGAAGACGATGGGTTCACCCTTGGCGAGGATGGTCTTGCCCGGCTCGCTGCCCGCCAGTTCCACCGAGGCTGCGGCGTACTGGTCGGCGAAGTCGGGGTTCTTCAGGTTGACCTCGTCAGGGAGGTCCAGGTACTCGAGGCCGTGCTGCATCGCCACTGACTTGTACTCAAAGGCGTAGTCCATGGCGCCGCTCTGGACCATGGCCACGAGGTCGATGGCCTTCGGGCGCACCGCCCTCTCGGGGTGCTTCAGCGCCCTGGCGTAGAGGTCCTTGTCGTTGTAGAAGGTCTCGGCCAGCTGCAGGACCATGAGGCTGCGATAACCGCAGGGGTCCTGGTCAGGCTCGGAGTGCCCCCAGCGGACATCGGGGCGCATGAGAACCTCGGTCCAGTTGTCCTGGTTGATCTCGTCCTTGTACTTGGACTGGGGGCTGTACATGAGTACGATGGCGTTGCTGGAGAAGAGGATGTTCCAGTCGGCCTCGGCCGGCCTCAGGATCTCCTCGATGACCATGTAGTCGGCCGACATGAAGACGTCGCAGGCCCCCCCGAGGTCGATTATCTTCCTGGCCAGGGCCGCGCTCCCGCCGGCCTCGCGCTGGACGTCGACGCCGGGGTGGGCCTCTTCGAAGATCCTCTCGACCTTCTCCATGGGTGTCGACAGGCTGCCCGCGTGGAAGACGATGACCTTCTCGTCGGCCATGGCCGCCGTCGCTGCGAAGGCCAGGGTTAGGGCCATCACCAGAACCGTGATCCTTGTGAACCTGCTCATTACCGAACACCTCCGTTAAATTTTGTGACTCCCTTCGAACACGTGTATCGCGCCAGGGTAGAACCCCACCCTGCAATCCGCCCCCGGCCGGACATCCTCCCTCACCAGCGCCGAGGAGAGCATCCGGCCCGTCAGCCTGAGCCCGCCTATCTCGAAGACCACCTCAAAGGCCATGCCCCGGGGTACGATGCTCACCACGCGGCCGCCGAAGACGTTCTCGGTTCCCTCCGCCAGGTCCTGGCCGATCATCACGTCCTCGGGGCGTATCCCTATGAGGCACGCGCCGCCGGCCTTCTGCCCGTCCAGGACGAGGGAAAGACCTCCCTCCAGCCTGGCCCGCCCCCCCTCGACGCTCGACGGGAAGAGGTTCTTCATGCCCACGAAATCGGCCACCAGCCTGTTGGCGGGTTCGCGGAAAACGGTCTTGACCTCTCCCACCTGCTGGAGAGACCCCTCGACTATCACGGCGACCCTGTGTCCCAGGGAGAGAACCTCGTTGAAATCGTGGGTAACCATCATGATGGTCATTCCCTCCCGGTTGATCCGGGAAAGGTAATCCTGCAGGTCCTCCCTGAAGCGCGGGTCCAGCGCCGATATCGGCTCGTCGAGGAGGATGACCGAGGGTTTTACCGCCAGCGCCCTGGCCAGCGCCACGCGCTGCTGCTCACCGCCCGAGAGGGTCTCCGGCTGCCTTTCGAGGAGGTGTTCGAGCCTCAGCAGCCTCACGAGACCTTCCACGTGGGGGCTGTCCGGCCTCGGGACGAACCTCAACCCCCAGCGGATGTTCTCTTCCACGCTCAGGTGGGGGAACAGGGCGTAATCCTGGTAGACGAGGGCCACGTTCCTCTTCTCCGGCGGCAGGTCGGTGACGTCCCGGCCCGCGACAAGGATCTTGCCGCCCGAGGGCTGCCTCAAACCGGCTATGGCCTCCAGGAGGACCGTCTTCCCCGCGCCGCTGGGCCCCACCACCATGAAGAACTCCCCCTCATCCACCGAGAGGGAGAAGGTGTCCAGCACGAACTCGCCCAGGTCGATCGAGAGGCCTGCCAGCCGGATCAATCGCCGATGACCTCCTTGCGCTTCCCCGATACCAGGACCCTCAGTACGACGAACATTCCCAGGCATACCAGGATGAGCTGCACCGCGATCGGCGTGGAGAACTTGAGCCCGAAGGTGGCGAACCGGTCGTAGATCAGGGTGGGGGCCACCATCGGGTGGTAGGCCATGATGACGATGGCGCCGAACTCGCTCACCCCCCTGGCCCAGCTCATGATCAGGCCGGAGACGAGACCCCTCTTCGCCAGGGGCAGGGATATGCGAAAAAACACGTGGAAGAAGGAGGCCCCCAGGGTGCGGGAGACGTTCTCCAGCCTGGGTGACACGCCGTAGAAGGCGTCCCTTGCCGCGTCGACGTAAAAGGGGATCGATACGAACATGCAGGCCAGGATAATGGCCAGGTGGCTGTTGACGGGCGAAAACCCGGCCCTCACCAGCATCGCCCCGAGGGGGGCCTTGGGGGAAAAGGTCATGAGAACGGCGATGCCCGCCACGGTATGGGGGACCATGATGGGGACGTCGATCACGGCCTCTAGCACCGATTTGCCCCTGAACTCCTGCCTGGCCAGGAAGTAGGCGAGGGGGGTGCCGAAGAGGGCGATCACCCCCGTGGCGGCCGCGGCGGTCCAGACGCTCCTCCAGAGTGCTCCTAAGACCACCTTGTCCCGGGTGGTCGAGGCGACGATGCTCCAGTCGGCCCTGAAGAACATTCCCGCCAGGGGCCAGATGATGTAGACCACCAGGAAGGACCCCATGAGGAGCATGAACCAGCGTTCCCTGAACTTGCGGTCCAAAAAGACACCCCCAGGCAAAAAAAGACCGCCCCCCAGGTACAGGAGGCGGCCTCGTATCACAACTGACCGCTCCTCCTTTCCAAACACGGGAGGCCCTCCCGTTTCCAGGAAAACCCATCGGCCGCTCCCCACGGGCGAAAGCCCATAAGGGGATGCGGCTCGGAGGACGCCCGGCGACCGGGCACAAAGGATACTAACACATTACCTTCACCGTTACAATGAAAACCCTTATCGCTAAGCCGCCCCGCCTCTCATTTCTCGGCTCCGAAGTCCCTCAGGAGGCCAGCTGCGACCTCGCCTTCTGTAACCTGTCTAGCTCGTACATTATGCGCATCAGGTAGAGCAGGAGCCCCCCGTTGGCGGCAAGGACGACGCCGATGACCATGCCGGGGAGCAGGTCGTGGACGAGCATGGAAGCGCCGAAGGTGATGGACACCAGGTTCATGGCAACCTGGACGAGGTTCAACCTGACCAGGACCGGGGGGACGGGCCCGGCCCCCCTGGGACCCTTGATGATGGGCATCAGGATCTCCTTGAGTTTCAGGACCCCTCCCAGGATGTTCGTGCATCCGATGAGGAGCGTCAGCGGGGCGACCAGGATCCAGGGGATGATGCACGACGTCGCCCCGAGGGCGACAAAGACGAGGCCGATGATGATCACTAGCCATGTCCGGGGGAAGGGGCCTATGGGGGTAGCTCCCGTGGCGAGTATCTGGATGGCCATGATCACCATCAGCAGGCCCAGCTGGGCGCTCCCGGAAAAGGGAAGTTTCCCGAGGTTCACCGGCACGAGGAGCACGCCGAGGATGACCATGAAAACACCGGTCAATAGGATCATGGCCCTCCCTATGGGCAGGTCCAAGTCGCCCTTCGGCTCCTGGACCGATTCGGGGTAGGTGTTATAGATCTTCTGCAACGTGACGGCGAGGTAGGTGAGGGAAAAACCCATCACCAGGACCACGACGGCGGTCATCGGGGTGGAGAGCAGGTCCTTCCGCACCACCAGGAGCCCTATCAGGGCCGACAGGGCGTAAACCGAAGCGCAGCCCGCTATGAGATGCCGGAAGATCCCCCCGTACCGCCTCCACGTCGGAAGCCTGTCCGGGGAAAGGATCATCTGCAGAAGAAGGGCGATGCCGCCCAGGCCGAAACTTATGGACAGGAGGATTTGCGGGACGCGGCTTAAGACCTCGGGGATGAAGCAGGTGATCATCCCCAGGGAGGCCACCACTACCCCGACGGCGAGGAGTCCCTTTGTCCGGGGGGCGTCGCCGAAGGGAGTCCGCCCCAGGGTGACCATCTGGAGGGCGAAGATAAAAAGAAAAAGCCCGTAAAGCCCGTTCTCGTAGTAGGGGAGAAGGCCCAGCGACACCGGGAAGAGCAAGGCACCTGTCAAGAGCATCGTCAAGGCTGCGACGAGGAGCACCACTACATCGAACTCGATCTCCGCTTTTTTCATGAGCGGGCTGCCGGCCATTGTCCCATCCTCCCTTTGAATCAGCCTGATTGGCATGGTAATAACCGGTCAATGGGACGCTGGGGCGGTGGCGGTTTCCGTCGGTCTCACCCCGGTTCTTTTCATTGATCGGCCAAGCTGTCCGATCATCATGACACATCATTATCATTTTCGATACCCCGTTACGGGTCTTTCTTAAAGGGTCGATCCTTTTTAGGAAATCCATTCCGGGAGGGCGCGGTAAGGCATCCTTTTTGCGACCCTCTTTAAGGGATACGGCCCTGTCTTCGGCTACTCCTCCTTGACATTGGAGAGTGAGGAAAACTGAAAACCCTTCCTGACCCGGGCAAAGGAGGGGTTATGTTATACTGACTATACTATTTAAAAGCGTTTCTCCGAGCCGGCCCTCCTAACGGCGGTGAACACCTATGGGAGCCGGACGATAGGGTTTAGCTGGAAACGGCTAGGCCTCCCTTTTGGAAAGGAGGAACAGGGGTATTGCATTGCGCACTGTCAAGGTGCTCTCTCTTCATGGCATCGGGCCACCTTTGCTTCAACACGGGGAACACGACCCGATGATCCTATCCTGCGTTATCGCCGACAGCTCACTGGAGCTCCAGAGTCAGTACGCTGTGGCTCTTTCCAGAGCCCAGAACCTCCGTCTCAAGGAGACCGTCACCAGCGGGAGCGAACTGGAGGATTGCCTCCGGCGGAATAATGCCCACCTGGTCCTCCTGGACATCTTCCTCGCCGGTTGGAGCGGCGTGGAATCTCTCAGGCAAGCCAGGATAAGGTACCCCCGCATTGATTGGCTTATCCTCTCCAGCGGTGATGATCCTGATGTCGTACGCGGGTGCATCTGCCTGGGTGTCTTCGACTACCTGATCAAACCGTTCTCAACGGAACGGCTCGAACGTGCGCTGGCGGCGTACTACCAATATCACCAGGGCCTGACCCAAAGGACCAACCCCTGGCGCCAGAAGGACCTGGACCTGATCACCGGCTTGAGAGGAAGGTTCTCCTGCGGTTTTGAAGAATACCCTAAAGGCATACAGGTGAAACTGCTGGAACGGCTACGGGCCTGTCTGGAAAGTCAGGAAAACAAGGCCCTGTCGGCTTCAACGGCTGGGTGCCGCGTGGGTATATCCCGATCGACGGCAAGGCGATACCTTGAATACCTGGCCGATAGCGGGCAAGTGGCCATCGAATACGATATAAGCAACGTCGGTCGCCCCGTGAAACTGTACAGGCTGATCATCTGAGGATACCTTCTTTCAGAACGGGATCCTGGCGAAATCGCATTCAGGGAATATGCAAGTCCTGCACCTTCTACAGAGACCCCCCTCACCCCACAGGGAGGGTTCGATCTTTTCCCCTATTCCGGCAAAAAGGGCTATCAGCAAACGGTCCAGGGAAGTACGCTCATCGTGGGCCACGCATGCCGGGGCGCCCACTATCCAGGAACGGCCCTTTCGGGCCAGCATCAGGTTCGACCCCGGGATCATGGGGACACCACGGAAGAGGACTTCATCGGAGATGGCTCCTATCGCCTGGGGGGTCCTGTCATCGGCATCGATGCTCATCCCCCCCGTGCAGATAACGATGTCGGCCCCCGCCTTGAGTAGTTCTCCGATCGCGTTGGCGATGTCCTCGGATCGATCCCCGCAGATCCTTTGACCGCAGAAACTTCCCCCAAGCTCCCGGAGCTTCCTATCCAGTTTTTCGCGGAACGAATCCTTTACCAGGCCCTCCAGGATCTCCTGGCCTGTAGAAATAAGACCGACCCTTCGGTGGGAAAAAGGTATAAGCCTAAAGGGCGAGGCGGCCTCGACGGCCCGGTCGAGGGATCCTTTTTTCAGGAACAGGGGAAGGATCCTGAAAGCGGCTGCAACGCTACCGTACCCCACGACGGAGTTACAGTTTACGCAGGCCAGGGACCATTCGCGGTCCTTGTTTATCCTCCGGATCAACTCGGGGTCGAAATGGACAATGCCCCTGCCCGTCGACACCAGCCGGCATCTTCCCTCCTCGGGCCCTGAGATCTCGAACCCCTCTCCGGCCAGGGCTGCCGCCAGGCTCAACGCTGCGTCGTCCTCGTGCACCTCGTCAGGACCGAGACAAATAATTGAAAGATTCCTCCGTCCCATCTCTCTGAGCACGGGAAGGTCTTCGGGCTGAAGGATATGACCTCTTCTGAAAATCGCTCCCTTGATCCCTTTTTCGGCGTCAATCTTTGTGAGATCATGAGCCAGGGGACGTCCAAGGGCTTCCTCTATGGGGATCGTCGTAAGGAACATGGCTACCCCTCTTTTCCGTTAAGGTCTACAGGAAGATCCGGGAAAAAGGGTCCTGCTTGTTTTGCATAGGGGCTTCTCAACCTTGCTATATCCGCTCCCCTATGGACCGCGATCATCTCGGCCAGGATCGAGACGGCTATCTCTTCGGGGGTCTCTGCATGGACAGGCAGCCCCACCGGCGTGAAGATACTGTCGAGGTACTCCCTGGAGACTCCGCGCTTAAAAAGTATTTCCCTTTCGTGGGCGATCTTCTTCCTTGACCCTATCATTCCGAGGTAGGCCATGGGTCCGCCCTCCAGCAGGCGGATTACTTCAGCATCCAGCGCGTGATCCCTGGTCGCCACCACGACGTAGGAGGACCCATGGAGCTTCACACCGTTAGCAAAGGCCTTTTCCAGGGGGCAGGTTACCGTTTTTCCCCAGGGAATGGCTTCAGGGTTGGAAAACTCCGCCCTTTCGTCCCAGACGATGACCCGGAATCCTGCGTAATAGGCTGCCCTGGCGACCGCTTTGCCCACATGTCCTGCACCGAAGACCACCACCTCCGCCTCCCTGCCGAGGGGCTCTATCAGGACGACCGACTCGCCGCCGCAGACAGCTTCACCTCCGTCCTCATCGATCCGGAGCACCGCCTTGTGGAGGATGGGCCCCGAACCCGACCGGAGGGTCTCGAGCGCCTTATTTATGACAGCGTATTCGAGCGGGCCCCCACCCACGGTCCCTAATATGGACCCGTCCACGCGAACCCACATGGAGGCGCCGAGATCACGAGGGGTCGACCCGTCAGAACCGACTACCGTACAAAGTGCTCCGGACCCGCCCGATTGCAGTTCTTCATGCACTGATTTCAACAAAGCTCGATCCAAGTTTCTCTTCCTCCTTCATCTCTCCTGTGAAGATCAGTTCCACCGCCCCGGGCGGGACGGCGAAACGCACCTCTTTCTCCAGCTGGAAAAATTCTGCCGGCGATATCCCTTCCTTCTGCTCTATCTGCCAGTGACCCCGGTCCGACCTGACATGCAGCCGAAGGATCCCTCCATCCAGCAGCAACTCCTCCACTCTTCCCGAAAAGGTGTTCTTCGATAGTTCCTCATCGACGGGCAGGCGTGGGTCAAGGAACCTGATCCTGTCGGGCCTTACAAAGGCGATAGCCGCGCCCGACAGGGTCGCCTCCTTCAGGGCCAGCTCACCGGAAGCCCAGCGGAAGACAGTTGACCCTTCATTGTTCCGTCGAACGTCGCCTTCGAAAATATTTCCCCAGCCCATCATCCTCCAGAGGTTGACCCGCCCATTGCCCCTGAGGAGATCCTCGACTAGGTTCGAACCTGCCAATTTCCCCTTCTCGATGAAGAAAACCCTATCGCCGAGGGCACAGATATCCTCCACCTGGTGCGTCACGTAAAGAATGGGGACCCCCGTCTCGGCATGGAGTTCGCGCAATTCCCTTCTAAGGTTCCGCCTCAAAGGGCCGTCCAGGGCGCTGAAGGGTTCATCGAGCATCAACAGATCGGGCTCGTTGGCTAGGGCTCTCGCCAGGGCCACCCTTTGCCTCTGTCCCCCCGAGAGCTGGGAGGGGTACCGGTCTTCCAGGGGTCCCAGGCGCACCCGGGCGAGCCAATCCCGCGCGATGGACACCGCTTTCCCCTTTTCTCTTCTCCCGCACCCGAAAAGGACGTTCTCCAGGGCTGTCATATGGGGAAAAAGGGCCAGGTCCTGGAACAGAAGACCCATTTTCCGCCGGTGCGGCGGTTCACAGACGCCCGACGGCGAATCCAGCAGAACTCGTCCCGACAAGGTGATCCGGCCCGAAGGGACCTTTCGTAACCCCGCCAGGCACCGCAACGTAACGCTCTTACCCGAACCGCTGGGGCCGAAAAGGACGCCTATCTCCCGGCCCAGCTTCAGGGAAACATCGAGCTGGAAATCGCCTATCGCAACCTTCACCTGGGCGTCAAGCAAGGCGTTCATGGGCTCCGGCCTCCAGCATCCGTACAAGGCAGAGGCTGGCGATGCCGACCCCTACCAGGAGAAGGGCAGCCAGGTGGGCCCTGGCGAAATTCAGCGATCCCACCTGTCCGTAAATATAAAGCGGTAGCGTCTGGGTCCTGCCCGGTATATTCCCCGCCACCATCAGGGTGACGCCGAAATCGCCCAGCGCCCTGGCCGAAGAGAGGGCTAACCCCACCAACAGGGTCCTCCTGGCAAGGGGAAGGGTCACGCCAAGGAAAACCTCCCAGGGCCTTCTGCCGAGGGTCAGTGCGGCCTCCTCCAGTTCACTGTCAACACCGGCAAAGGCGGCCCTCGAGGCCTGTATCATGATCGGCAGTGAAGGGATGAGCGCCCCCAGGACAGCGGCGGGAAAGGCGAAGAGTAACCCGGCCTCCCTGAAAAAGCTGAACCGCCCCAGGACTAAAAGAAGATAGAGTCCCAGCACCGAGGGAGGGAGGATGATCGGGAGCTGGACAAGAAGTGACACCAGCGCCCGGCCCCTGAAGTCCCTTTTTGCCAGGAGCCACCCGACCGTTCCACCGAGTAGGGTCAGTAACGGCATATCAATGGCCAGGACCTTAAGGCTGATCATGAGAGCCTGCGCCATAATTCCTCCGGGTCAATCACGGACGGGTTCAAAACCTGCTTCCCGAAACACCTCCGCCGCCGCCGGTGAAAAGAGATGATCATAGAAAGCTGTCGCCTCCAAGGCCTGCCGGTCTTTCACAATCCCCCCGAAAAGACGCTGGGGCGGCATGGGGACCTTCGTCCAGGAGCCTTTCTGTTTTATGGCGATGCTGAGAGGGATAAAGGCCGCGTCGGCGCCGCCGCTCCCGACGGCAAGGGCCGCCTGGAGGACATCGCCCGCTATGACAAGGCGTCCTCCCGCATTTAGGCTCTCATATTTACCCACCTTCTCGAGGTGCTCCTTGGCGAGGGCCCCGAAAGGAGCCACGTCGGGATCGGCGATCGCCACCCTGATCTTCTCGCCCTTTACGATATCAAGGGGTGGGGCCTCGTCCGAACTCCACCAGAGGACCAGGGGACACTCCGCCACCGGTTTGACCTTTTCCAGTTTCTCCTTATCTTCAAGATAGCGGGCCCATCTCTCGTCGGCGCTCAAGAACAGGTCGTAGGGCGCCCCCATCTCTATTTGTCTAGCCAGTTGCCCCGACGCGCCGAAAACCCCGTCCAAAGTCACGCCCTTCTCCTTTTTATACTGATCGGCGATCTTCTCCAGGACGGGTTGAAGGCTTGCCGCGGCGGCAAAGACCTCGGCATGAGCGCGGACCGGGGCCACCGGACAGAGGATTGATAAACTGAATATCCCCGCCCACAACCAGGCGAATTTTGGCTTCTTTTTTCTCATAAGGACTCGACCTCCCCGTTGGTGTTCTTTTTGGCACATTTCCTGCATATCCCGTACACGACCATGTGCTTTCCTTCAACGACAGCCCCCGGCTCCACATCGAGGTAAGGCAAGGAATGATCCATGAGGCACTCCATCCTTCCACAGACCTGGCAGGCGAAATGAGGATGGTCCCCCGGGCACCCGGGGAGGTTGGGGTCATGGGCGCAAAACCGCCATGTCCCCTTCATATCCATGACCCGGTGAACGATCTCCTTTTTAAGGAACAGCGAAAGCGTCCTGTACAGGGTTACCCGGTCCTGTTCCCCGGGAAGCCGTTCCGCCACCTCCCTGTACGACAGGGGGCACTTCTCTTTGAGAAGTACCTCGAGGATCGCCATCCTGGCCGGCGTCGTCCGGATTGCCGCGCTTTCCAGGATTTCCAAGGCTTTCACTTTATTCGACCTCCTTGCAACACTGTTGCATTCATTCGCCTGAAATATGCCGCCCGCGGGAAGAACGGGCGGCCTATCTCCCTTTATTCCTGGCTTGTGGAAGTATGCTGACCTCTCTTTGAAACCTTACGTTTAGAGCGCTCCATGCGGAATCGTTTGAGTTTCATGTGCGGATCCCCCTCGGTTGGAACGATACAAAGGAAGACGAAGGGTTCAGGACCGGGGTTTTCGTAACCGTGTACCATCCCTCCAGGCACATGGGCCCAACCCATGGGGGGGATCTCCCAGGCTTTCCCTTCGATGGTCACGAAACCCGTACCGCTCAGACCGATCATGTAATGGGGCCAGTCATGAAGATGATCGGGGATCACCGTGACGGCGGGCAATGAGAAATGCCTCATCGTATAGTCATTCCAGAATTTGCCCGGGCCGAAAATGACCCGCTTCGTCACTTCAGGAGCCAAGGAGGATGCATCGAAGAGTTCCAGGTCTTCGATCTTCCCGGTATAGACGACTTCCATCCCTTTGCACCTCCTCGCGTAATTTCCCGCAGCTCCCCTGGTCGGGTTCTCTAATGACTGCAGCTGCCCGAACAACCGTCCTCCTTCATGCCCTGAAGGACCTTCTCGGGGAGGGCCGGTATCTGGAAAATCCTCACCCCGCAGGCCCTGGCTATGCCGTTCAGTATCGCCGGGTGCGGCGCGGAAAGGGGCATCTCTCCCGTCCCCGAAGCGCCGAAGGGCCCGAACTCCCTGGGTGTTTCCATGTGGTGGAGCCTGATATCGTCGGGAATATCCTTGATATAGGGGAAACCGCAGGTGACCAGGTTGGTGTACTTCGCCGGGTCGCCGAAATCTTCCGTAAGAGCGAGGCCGATGCCCTGGGCAATCCCCCCGTAGTGCTGTCCTTCTACCACGTCGAAGTTGTTTATCTTGCCCACGTCACTGACAAGAGTGAACCTTTCCACCGTGGTCTTGCCCGTCTTCATGTCCACGGCGACCTCGGCCATGAAGAGGCCGAACATGTGGTTGGCGAAGGGGTACCCCTGCCCGGTGACATCATCCATGCCTGTGCAGGTGATGGCCTCTCCGTCGATGTTGCGGACCGTGGCCTGCCAGTAGCCCTCGTAGAAGGTCGGGATCCCTTCGTCGACCATTTCCTCGTAGGTCCTATACGTTCCGTCGGGTCTCCTCATGGCATCCAGGAGTTTGCGGCAGCTGTCTACAATGGCGTTGCCCACCATGACCTGGCATCGGCTCGCCGCGGCGGCTCCGCTGTTGGGCGCCTTAGCCATATCGTTGCAGACCAGTTTAATCTGGTCAGGATGCAGCCCGAGGGGCCTCAGGGCCTCGTGGGCCGTCCCGACGCAACCCATATCAGCGCCCTGGCCATGGTCCTCCCAGGTGTTGTAGAGCACCACTCCATCTTTTGTGAGTTCTATATTGCTGGCGGCCTCATCGGCGCCGTCGTCGTTGGCGTTGTATATTCCGATGGATACCCCGACCGCTCTTTTTACCGTGTCGGTGGAGTCCCGTTCAGCCCGCTTTTTGGCCTCCTCGTAGAGGGGCCGGATACGTGTCAGCATGGCCTGTAAAGGGTATACTTCCGGTCTCTGACCGCTGGGGAGGGTGTCACCGGGACGGATCAGGTTGATCTCACGGAAATCCAGGGGATCCATCCCCACCTTCTCGGCGAGCATGTCCATGACCTGTTCCCCCGCGAAATAGGTCTGGGGACCGCCATAAGCCCGGAAAGCGCCGCACCACTTCTGGTTGGTAAAAAAGGTGTAGCCCGCTCCCCTGATGTTGTCCAGACGGTAAGGGGCACAGATGAACTGGCCGCCCTTGTTGGTGAGGTCCTGGCTTGACTCCGAGTAGGGCCCATGGTCAACGTACCAGTAGTGCTCCAGGCCCACCAGCTTGCCCTTTTCATCGGCGCCGATCCTGATCTTCATGAGGAAAGGCGACCTCTTGGGCGTCCTGACGATATGCTCCTTCATGTTGAGCCTCATGTAGACCGGCCGGCCCGTAGCTATTACGCAGGCCCCGAGGAGGGGTTCGTTGGTGGGCGCTACCTTGTAGCCGAAGGTCGCTCCCATGTTGTTCTGGATGACCCTTATCTTCGAAGGGGGAACCCCCAGTCCCCTGGCTATCATCAATGCGTGCCGGTAGACGCAGATGCTCTTGGTCTGAAGAGTAAGACGGCCCTCTTCGTCCCAGTAACCGAAACCGCAGTCCGTTTCCAGGGTCATGTGGGGCTGTCTTGAGCTCCAGAATTCGGCGTCGACCACAAAGGGTGCCTTGTCGATCAACGGTGCCGGGTCCTCCCCCTTGATCACGGGGCGTTTGTTGAAGCAGTTCGGTATCCCGTCAATGTCGGGGATCTCCTCATAAACTTTGGGAGCCCCCGGGGCCATGGCCTCCTTGACATCCATCACGGCGGGCAGCAGCTCCAGGTCCACCTTGACTGCGGCGGCGGCCGCCCTGGCCTGCTCTTCCGTATCGGCGCATACTATGGCCACCGCTTCCCCCCACTGGCGGATCTTGTCGCCTTCCTCCACGAGGATTCTTCTTTCCCACCCATCGGTGGTCGCGGTGCCTGAACCAACTTGCCCGCGGATGCGGTTGGTCCCCTTGTTGGCCTTAATATCCGCGGCTGTAACGACTTTGAATACGCCGGGCATCTTCTCCGCTTCGGAGAGATCGATCGAGAGTACCTTCGCGTGATTGGCCTCAACGCAGACCGGGACGGCATGGAGGGTCTCCGGAGGCAGTTTGAGTCCCGCGTCGTCCCCGAAGTCGAAGGTCCCCGTAGCCTTGAAGATCGCGCTGGGGCGGGGATACCGGGTCCCCCATACCGAGTCTCCCGGCTTGAGGGCCTTTGCAAAGTCAGTCATGGGCTTTTCACCACGGAGGACGGCGGCAGCGTCCATGACAGCGTCGGTTATCTGCTTGTACCCGGTGCAACGGCAGGCTGTCCAGTGGGCCTGGAACCAGTCGCGCACCTCTTCCCTTGTGGGGTTGAGGTTTTTGTCCAAAAGACCCTTAGCGGCGACGATGAAGCCCGGGGTGCAGAAACCGCACTGGATGGCGCCACTGGCGATGAAGGCCCATTGAATAGCGTGGAGGTGGTCAGGGGTCCCGATGCCTTCAATGGTAAGGATCTCCGCGTTCTCGGGGACTTTTTTCCAGGGCGTCACGCAGGAACGGGTGACCTTGCCGTCGAGGATGACATTGCACGCCCCGCACTGCCCCTGTCCGCACCCTAACTTTGTGCCGGTCAGGTGAAGCTGTTTCCTGATCACATTGACCAGCATTTCTTCGGGGTTGGCGACGACCCTCTGGGTGATCCCGTTGATCACGAGGGTTTTTACGAGGTAATTTTTTGTCATCGGTACTTTCCTCCCCTTTCAATAGAATAAACGCCCTCCGGAAGAGACGGCCTTGGATCGCTACCGGGCTGGAAAGGAACACCTCCTTTCCCTCTCAGCGGAGGCGGCTCTTTCCCCAAGGTCTCTCATGGGTCACCGAGCCTTGTTGATGTTTAAGGCTCCTCAAAGTAGAAGATTGTTGCAAAAACGAATATTGGCTAGAATATTGAATCTGCCGGTTCGACTATATTGACCTACGGCCCGGTAATCAATTTCTGTTTGAAATTGCACTTTTTGTTCGATATTGTTCACGAAAATCCGGGGGGAAAATCAAGGATAAGGGCCTTCCCCGGTTGCACACTTTTGTGACATCCGCTTCAATTGGTATCGTCCCCGAGGGAGGGGACCCTGGGAAACCCGGGGGTGACGCCCCGCCAGGAAAACGCTTTTATCGGATCGCATCGTGACCCTTTGCGGCGAAGTACAGTGGATGAAGCATGAGTTTTTCAGGACAGGGAGGGTGAAAGGGAGTGAACCCGAAAAAACAGGAAGTGGTAGAAAGGACGAGGCAGATCGTGGCCCCCTGGAAGGGCGCGCGGGGAGGAACGATCCCGGTCCTCCAGGAGGTCCAGAAGGCCTTCGGCTTTCTCCCCGAGGAGGCCCTGATGGAGATCTCCCGGGAACTGAAGATCCCGCCCTCGGAGCTCTACGGCGTGGCCACCTTCTACGCCCAGTTCCACTTGAAACCCCGGGGGCGGCACATCGTCCGGGTCTGCCGGGGGACGGCATGCCATGTCAGGGGCAGCCTCGCCATCCTTGATAAGATCAAAACGGTCCTCGATGTCGAGGAGAACGGCACCACCGATGACCTGCGGTACACCCTTGAACCCGTCGCCTGCCTTGGAGCCTGCGGGCTTGCCCCCGTGATGATGGTCAACGATGAGACCCACGGGCGGCTCACGCCGGACAAGGTGATGGATGTACTGGGTTCCTACGAATAGGACCACGCTGGAGGTGAACACCGGTGAAAGTGACGAGCCTGGAAGATCTCAGGAAGATCAAGGAGAGCGCCAAGGACCTCACGTCGGCCCGTTCGCGGGGCGCGACCAGGGTGATCATCGGCATGGGCACCTGCGGTATCGCGGCAGGGGCCCGGGAGGTCATGACGGCGATCCTGGAGGAATTGGACAAAAGGGGCCTTAAGGATGTGGCCGTCGAGACCACGGGCTGCATCGGCATGTGCCAGAAGGAACCCCTGGTGGACGTCATCAGGCCCGGCGAGCCGAGGACGACCTACGGTGAGGTCAGCCCCGCCGACGCCGTCCGGATAATAGCCGAACACCTTGTCAACGGGCACATCGTCGAAGACAAGGTCATCGGTCAGACCGACTAGGGGGCCCGGCGGTCATGGCCTTTTACCGCGCCCACGTGCTGGTCTGCAAAGGGACCGGCTGCACCGCCAGCGGGTCTCCTTCGGTTTACGAGGCTCTCAAAAAGGAGATAGAGCGAAGGGGTCTCGACCGGGAAGTAGCCCTGGTCGAGACCGGGTGCCACGGGATGTGCGAGATGGGACCCATCGTGGTTATCTACCCCGAGGGCTCCCTCTACTGCAGGGTGACCGTCGACGACGTACCGGAGGTCGTCGAGGAGCACCTTTACAAGGGACGCCTGGTACAGCGGCTCCTCTACACCACCCCAGACACCAAATTCAAGGTCCCCCATTACCGGGACATACCTTTCTACAGCAAGCAGCTCCGCATCGCCCTGCGCAACTGCGGCTACATCAACCCCGATAACATTGACGAGTACATCGCCCGCGACGGTTACGAAGCCCTCGCCAAGGCCCTGACCACGATGAAACCCGAGGAAGTGATCACCGAGATAAGGGCTTCGGGGCTCAGGGGAAGAGGGGGCGGAGGGTTCCCCACGGGGGCCAAGTGGGAATTCTGCAGGAAAGCCCAGGGGGACAAGAAGTACGTCATCTGCAACGCCGACGAGGGCGACCCGGGGGCGTTCATGGACAGGTCCCTCCTCGAGGGCGACCCCCACGCCGTCATCGAGGGCATGATGCTGGGCGCCTACGCCATAGGGGCCGACGAGGGCTACATCTACTGCCGGGCCGAATACCCCCTCGCCATCAAGAGGCTCCGGGGCGCCATCGCCCAGGCTGGCGAGTACGGTCTCATCGGCGACAACATCATGGGATCGGACTTCTCCTTCCACGTACACATCAAGGAAGGGGCCGGCGCCTTCGTCTGCGGCGAGGAGACCGCCCTCATGGCCTCCATCCAGGGTGAGCGGGGAATGCCCTACCCCCGGCCCCCCTTCCCGGCAAACAAGGGCCTCTGGGACAAACCCACCAACATCAACAACGTGGAGACCTGGGCCAACGTCCCCACCATCATCCGCAACGGCGGGGCCTGGTATGCCTCCATAGGGACGGAGAAGTCAAAGGGGACGAAGGTCTTCGCCCTGACCGGCAAGGTCAACAACACTGGTCTCGTCGAAGTGCCCATGGGTACTACCCTCAGGGATATCGTCTTCGACATGGGCGGCGGGATCCTGAACAACAGGAAGTTCAAGGCCGTCCAGATCGGTGGCCCCTCGGGCGGGTGCCTGGCGGAGGAGCACCTCGACCTCCCGGTGGACTACGAGTCCCTCACCGCCGCGGGGGCCATCATGGGTTCCGGCGGCCTGGTGGTCATCGACGAGGACACCTGCATGGTGGACGTATCAAAATTCTTCCTCGAGTTCACCCAGAAGGAATCCTGCGGCAAATGCGTCCCCTGCCGGGAGGGCACGAAGCAGATGCTCCTGATCCTCGACAAGATCTCCTCCGGGAAGGGGCGGATGGAGGACCTGAAGATACTGGAAGACCTGGCTGTGATGGTCAAGGAGATGTCCCTCTGCGGCCTCGGCCAGACAGCGCCCAACCCGGTCCTCACCACGCTGAGGTACTTCAGGGACGAGTACGAGGCCCATATCAGGGACAAAAAGTGCCCCGCCATGGTCTGCAAGGCCCTCATCTCCTACGTCATCGACCCGGAGAAGTGCAGGAAGTGCGGCCTTTGCGCCAAGAACTGCCCCGTGAATTGCATAGCCGGCGACAGGAACACCCCCTATGTGATAGACCAGGAAAAGTGCATCAAGTGTGGGACATGCCTGGAGGTCTGCCCCTTCCAGGCGGTCTCCAAAGTATAAGAGGCGGGGGGATAGAAGGATGAAAGAGATCACCCTTACCATCGACGGGAAAACATGCAAAGGGGCCCAGGGGGATACCATCATGGAAGTGGCCCGCAAGAACGACGTCTACATCCCCGCACTCTGCTACCTCGAGGGTCTGACCCCCATAGGGTCCTGCCGCATGTGCGTCGTCGAGGTGGAGAAGAACCCCAAGATGTTGACGGCCTGCACCACCCCCGCCCTGGACGGCATGGTGGTGCACACCCAGACGGAAAAACTGAGGGAATACCGGAGACAGATGCTGGAACTGATCTTCGCCGGGCGGAATCATTTCTGCATGTACTGCTCCCAGAGCGGCGACTGCGAACTCCAGGACCTGGCCATAGAACACGGGATGGACAGCGTCCGCTACCCCTACCTCTACGCGGGGTTCGAGAACGACGCCACCCACAGGGATATCCAGATCGACCACAACCGCTGCATACTCTGCCTCCGCTGCATAAGGGTCTGCGCCGAGAAGGTGGGGACCCACACGCTGGACCTCCAGAAGAGGGGCTGGAACGCCACGGTGGTCTCCGACCTGGGGCGCCGGCTGGGGGAGAGCGACACCTGCACCACCTGCGGAGCCTGTGCGCAGGTTTGCCCCACGGGGACCATCACCCTCAGGGAGTTCGCCTACCGCGGGCGGAGGAAGGATTGCGACGACGTGATCGAGAACGTGTGCCCCCTCTGCCCGGTCGGATGCCGAATCAAGGTCTACGTCCGGACGGGCAGCATAGCGAGGGTCGAGGGGACGGCCGTCACCGAACCCGACGGCGGCCAGCTTTGCAGGAAGGGTCGCTGGACCCTGCCGAGGTCATCGGAAAGGGAGCGCATCTCCGTCCCCATGATCAGGGAGGGCTCCCACTACAGGGAGGCGGGCTGGGAGGAGGCCCTGGGGCTGGTGGCCGAGAAGTTCAAGAAAGCCCACGAGGCCGACAGCGACGGTGTGCTGGTGTCGAGCCTCTGCACCGACGAGGAACTGGCCCTTTTCGTCTCCCTTTTCAAGGACGGCCTGGGCATGCAGCGCCTTGACACCTTCGACGGCGACATCCTCCGGGGCTTCGTCAAGGGGTTTGAGCCCTTCAGCAGGCAGGGGGTACGCCCCTTCACAGCCGCCCATAATATCCTGGAGAGCGATTGCCTGGTCAACCTCTCGGCCGAGCCGGACGATGAGGCCCCGGTCATAGCCAGTTACATGCGGGTGGGCGCCCTTCGGAACGGGGCCGCCCTGCTGAACATCTCCTGCAAGCCGAACCCTTACGGCGACCTGACCGACATCGACGCCGTCGCCCCGACGCCGGAGCAGAGCGCCGCCCTGGTCCAGGGGCTGGCGGACCTGGTGGCGGGCCTCAAGTTCCCCGGCGGCGCCCAGGGCGGGTCCACCCAGGACGCCATGGCCCTGCTGTCGGAGGAGACGGGCATCCCCGAGAGAACCATCGAGGAGATCCTCGAGCGGCTCAGGGCTGCCCGCAAACCCATATTCCTCCTGGGAGGATGCCTCTCGAGGAACCCCGCCGCCGTGACCTCGGCGGTGAACCTGGCCATAGCCTGCGGGGCTTTTTTCGATGACGGCATCGGCGTCGTACCCCTGGTATCGAGCGGCAACAGCCTGGGCGCCATCAACACCGTCCTGGCGAAGGAGCCCTGGATCGGCGAAAAGAAACTCGACTTCCTCTACGTCTACTCCTCGGGGATGGTCCCCGAGGACGAGGCCAGCCTCTCCGCCATATCGGGCACGAAGTTCGTAGTCGTCCAGTGCCCCTTCTGGGCCCAGCCGCTGGTGAACCTGGCCGACGTGCTGCTGCCGGCGCCGGCCTGGTACGAGCGGAGCGGGCACTACTGCACCATCGAGGGCGAGAGGCGCCGGCTCAACGTGGTCGTCCCTCCCAAGGGAGAGGTCAGGGGCCTCGCGTCGATCCTGAAGGACCTCTCGGCCGACCTGGGGGTCCAGCCGGGGAGACCGGAGGAATCGCCCTGCGAGAACGTTTACGCCAGTGAGAAGCCTCCGACGGAGGCCCAGATGGTCTTGCTCGAGGAGGTGCGAAAGTGATGGCTAAGGTCAAGGTGGCCACGGTCTGGCTTGAAGCCTGCGCGGGTTGCCACATGTCCTTTCTCGATATCGACGAACGCCTGGTGGACCTGGTGGACCTGGTCGATATCGTCTACTCCCCCATCGTCGACGGCAAGAAGATCCCCAAGGCGACGGTGGGCGTCATCGAGGGGGCCCTCGGCAACGACGAGGAACTCCACCTGGCCAAGGAAATGAGAAAACAGTGCGACATAATCGTGGCATGGGGCGACTGCGCCGTCTTCGGCGGGATAAACTGCATGAGGAACTTCACCGACCGGCGACAGGCCCTGAAGGAAGCCTACGTGGACTCGCCGAGCACGGTCAATCCGGGGGAGGTCATACCCCACGAGGACATCCCTCACCTCCTGCCCCAGGCCATCCCGGTGGACCACGAGGTCAAGGTCGATGTCTACGTACCTGGCTGCCCGCCCGACGCGGACACCATACTCTGGGTTTTCCAGGAACTTCTCGAGGGGCGTGTTCCCACGGTCCCCTCGGAAATGATGCGCTACGACTAGAGGGGGCACGATCATGGCTACCGTCAGGAAGATAGAGATCAACCCCATAACCAGGATCGAAGGGCACGGGAAGATCACCGTCCACCTCGACGAGAAGGGCGGCGTGAATGAAGCCCGCTTCCACGTGACCCAGTTCCGGGGCTTCGAGCACTTCTGCAAGGGGCGCGACTTTCGCGAGATGCCCGTCATCACCCCGAGGATCTGCGGGATATGCCCCGTCAGCCACCACCTCGCCTCGGCCAAGGCCTGCGACGCCCTGCTCGGCGTCGAGATCACGCCCACGGCCCATAAACTGCGGGAACTCATGCACGCAGGGCAGTTCGTCCAGTCCCACGCCCTGAGCTTTTTCCACCTGTCGAGCCCGGACCTGCTTTTCGGGTTCGACGCCGACCCAGCTGTCAGGAACGTGGTGGGCGTGATAAGGAAGTACCCCGACCTGGCCGTTAAGGGCGTGCTGCTGAGGAAGTTCGGGCAGGAGATCATCCAGGTCCTGGGCGGCAAGAAGGTCCACCCCTGGCACAGCATTCCGGGAGGGGTCAACCGCTCCCTGAAGGCCCAGGAGGTCGACGCCATCAAGGCCCAGGTCCCCCAGATGAAAGCGGCGGTGAAGGACGCCATCGCGCTGGTGAAGGGCTATCTCGAGGAGAACGCCGAAAAGGCCGCCACCTTCGCTACGCTGGAGACGGCCTACATGGGGCTCGTCCAGGACGGTTTCCTGGAGATCTACGACGGCGACATCCGCCTTAAAGGGCCCAGGGGCCGCATCATCGACGAGTTCCCCGACTGGGCTTACCTGGACTTTATTGGTGAGCACGTTGAGCCTTGGAGCTACCTCAAGTTCCCCTTCTACAAGCCCATGGGTTTCCCCCACGGCAGTTACCGCGTCGGGCCCCTGGGAAGGGTGAACGCCTGCGACGACATCGCCACCCCCGAAGCGTCGGCCGAACTGGCACACTTCCGTGAAGGGGCCGAGGACGGACTGGTCCACAAGACGCTCTACTATCACTACGCAAGGCTCATCGAGACGCTCTACGGCGTCGAGAGGATCGAGGAACTGATGGAGGACCCCGACGTCATGGGCAGCGACCTCCGGGTCACCTCGACGGAACTCTATCCCGAGGGGATCGGCGTCATCGAGGCGCCCCGGGGGACCCTCATCCACCACTACCAGGTCGATGAGAACGGCGTCCTGACCGGGGTTAACCTCATCGTCGCCACGGGGCACAACAACCACGCCATGAACAGGGGCGTCGACATGGTCGCCCGGGAGAACATCCATGGGGGCGAACCCTCCGAGGGGATCCTGAACTCCATGGAACACGTCATCCGCTGCTACGACCCCTGCCTCTCCTGCTCCACCCATGCCGTGGGGAGGATGCCCCTGCACCTGGAGATCTTCGGTGCCGACGGCAGCCTGAAGAGGGAGGTCAAGAACTGACGACCGACGAGGGCCGCCCTTTCCGAGTCTTCGGATACGGAAACCCCTTCCGGCAGGACGACGGCGTGGCCCACAGCCTGGCGCCGCTCCTGGTCGAAGACCTGGAAAGAGCGGGCAAAAGGGCCTTCTTGTGGCTTTCGCACCAGCTGCTGCCCGAGGCGGCCCTGGGGATAGGACCCGACGACATACTCATCTTCGTGGACGCTTCGCTGGAAGAATACTACGGTGGGTTCACCCTGGAGAGGATCGACCCCGACGCCGCCTCGAACCGGGGCCTGAACATCCACTCTTTCGGTCCAGCCTGGTTCCTCGCCCTCCTGGGAGATCTCGGCACGGCGTACGGCGATGCCTGGGCCCTGTCGGTCACCGGTGCTTCCTTCGACTTCGGCGAGGGCCTCTCCAGTGAGTGCTCGCTCAGGAGCGAAAGGGCGAGAAAAGCCTTCAGGAAAAGGTTCTGCTGAATTATTAGGTTTTCTTGCATAACGGGCCGGGCCTTCTTTAGTACCGCTTGCTTTCGATGCGGCTAAGCTGAGTCCGGCCTTTTCGGTACCCGCAGTGGGTGAAAGGCGGCTGATTCCCTTCGATGACCGGTAACGATCGATACCCCTCGAAAGATCAAGAGCAGCGTCCGGGAAATACCCCGGGACTACTGGAGGACGGCCTGGTCTTCGTCAGGCACGGCGAACCCGGTCTGCCCACCCCGTGGAGGGTCTTTTTGGGCCGAACAGGGATAGGACTCTCACCGCTGGGCCGTACCCAGGCGGAGAGGGTATCCCTCTGGGCCCGCCCCTTCTCCTGGAGGGGATTCTTCTGCAGTCCCTTGGCACGGGCGAGGAAGACGGCGGAGATCATAGCCGGACACCTTGAGATAAAAACGGTGGTGAAGGAGGAGTTGTCGGAGATCGACCTTGGGCGCTGGGATGGGCGGGAAAAGGAGGACATCTCCAGGGAATCCCCCCATTTATGGGAGCAAAGAGAGAAAGACCTCTTCTCCTTCCCTTTCCCCGGGGGGGAGTCCTTCGCCGATCTGGAGGCCAGGGCCGTCCCTTTTCTTCTTTCCCTGCTTCTTAAGGGAGGACGATGGCTGATCGTATCCCACGCCGGCGTCTTTCGCGTCCTTCTCCACGGCCTCTTCAAAGTCCCCTTCCCCGAGACCTTCCGGTTTGACCCCGGGTACGGCGGTATAAGGATCGTGGAAAGGCAAGGAAAGGCCCTCCTGGTGAAGGATCCCGAAGGCCTCCAAATCGTCCGGGGGGAACTGCCGTGACGTCCAATGGGATCCGGACCGGTGCCGTGGTCCTTGCCGCAGGTTTTTCATCGAGGATGGGAAAATGCAAAGCCCTCCTTGACGTGGGGGGCTCCGCCGCCCTCGAACGAATCCTATCCACTCTGCGTCTCTCAGGGGTCAAAGACATCGTCGTCGTATCAGGGCACTACCGTGAAGCAGTCGAAGGAGAAGCAAAAAGAGGGGGTGCCCGCGCCGTCTTCAACGAACACTACGAAAAGGGCATGCTCTCCTCCATCAAGGCGGGTGTCACGGCGCTCTCCCCGAATCTTGACGCGTTCTTCCTCCTGCCCGTCGATGTGCCCCTGGTCAAACCCGCCACCTTGCAAGCCCTTAAGCAGGCCCGGCGCTCCGAGCCGAACTCAGCCGTCGTCATCCCCGCCTTCCTCGGCAGGAGGGGGCACCCTCCCCTGGTAGCGACCAGGCTTATTCCGGGCATCCTGGAGTGGGATGGCCCGGGGGGGTTGAGGACCTTTCTCGACCGGTACGAGGAGGCATCACTGGTCCTGGAGATGCCGGACCAGGGCGTCGTGACCGAGATGAACACCCCGGAAGAATACGCGGCCCTGAGGTCCCTCGCCTCGCGGAGAGGGATCCCCACCGAAAAAGAGTGCCTGGCCTTTTGGGAGATCCTCTCGACCCCCCCGGAGGTCCGCGATCACTGCCGCGTCGTGGCGGAGGTCGCCGTCGGATTCGCCCGGGCCTTGAAGGGCATTCTCCCCGTGGACACCGAAAACCTGGCAGCGGCAGCACTGCTCCACGACATGTCCCGGGCCGGGCGGGATCACGCCGAAGCGGCGGCTGGGACGCTGGATTCCTGGGGTTTCGCCGCCACGGCCGATCTCGTCAGGTACCACATGGATCTCCCGGAAAAGGAACCCCTCCTTTCGGAAAGATCCCTGCTCTACCTGGCCGACAAGGTCGTTTCGGGAAACAGGATTGTAGGCCTTGAGCGCAAGGCGAAGGAAATGGAGAAAAGGTTCGAAACGGACCCGGAAGCGCTTACGGGAGCGCGCTTTAGACTGCAGAGGGCTGAAAGAATATCCAAGGCTTTGGAAAGACTCTCGAAAAAGGGCCATCGGTAAGGACGAGCGGCCTTCCACCGGAAGTCCCACCCGGGTAAAACCGTCGCGCCATGCTTGTGCGGTGGGATTGCATGGGAGGAATATCCCCGTTGTCCCTACAGTTCCGTTATTAAAAAAAGAAACCTTTCCCCTTCAGTCCGGTTTAACCGTGAACAATTCCGAACAAAAAGAAATTTTATTCCCCAAAAAATTGAACCGGGGCTGTATCAGTATACAATCATATCCCAGCCATCGCCTCCTGCCGGCCGGGCTCACCCCAACGCTGCGCCAGGCCGGGAGCGAAGATCAGCCCTTCAACGGTCGTGTCATACCCCCCAAAGGGAAAACCCGTTGAGGGGACGTCTGTGAACCCGCTTTGGCATTGAGGGAAATCGCCCCTGGATAAAACAATACAAATAAAAAGGGTGATCGAGATGAAGCAGGCGACGAGAAAGCGCATTATTGTGAACGGTGTGCCATCGAACGTTGTCGCTTACCCTGACACGTTCCTTTCCACAGTGATAAGGGATCAATTGGGGCTGACGGGGACGAAGGTAGGATGCGGGGTCGGCCAGTGCGGTGCCTGTAACGTGTTGATGAACGGAAAACTGGTCCGTTCCTGCATTGTTAAATGGAGCACCGTTCCCGAGGACGCGGCGATCCTCACCATTGAAGGTTTGGGATCTCCGGGAAAACTGCACGCACTGCAATGGGCTTTTATTAAAACGGGGGCTATCCAGTGCGGGTTCTGCACACCGGGTTTTATAATGAGCGCCAAGGCCCTTTTGGACAATAATCCTAACCCCAGCCGTGATGATGTCAGGGAGTGGTTCCAAAAGAACCGGAATGCCTGCCGCTGTACGGGATACATCCAAATAACCGACGCGGTGATGCTGGCGGCCAAGGTACTGCGCGGTGAAGAAGAGATGACAGACTTTTCGGAACTGCTCGGAAAGGACGGCTCCGTCTGGGGCACAAGATACCCAAGGCCTAACGCCGTTTACAAGGCAACGGGAACCTTTGACTTCGGCGACGACGTTAAGCTGAAATTGCCCGAGGGCACCTTGTTCGCCGTACCAGTCTGCCCGGAGACCCACCACGCATTTGTGAAGTCCATTGACCTCTCCGAAGCTGAGAAAATGCCCGGCGTACACAAGATCGTCACCGCTGAGGATATCTTTGCCAACAAGGGCACCAACCGCATCCGCGGCCAGGTTGGCTCCGAGACGACCAGCACTGACGGATGGGAGAGAAGGATCCTAGTCCCCGAAGGGGACAAGATCCGCCAGTGGGGTGAAGCCGTGGCGATAGTCTGTGCCTCGACGGAAAAGGAAGCAAGGGCCGCGGCGGAAATGGTCCGCGTCGAGCTGGAGGAACTGACCCCGGTACTGAGCGTCACGGAGGCGATGAAAAAGGACGCCCCTAAGGTCTACGACGAGATCGAAGGTATCGACGGGATGCCCAACTGTTTCAATAAACGTCCCTTCATCAAGGGCGAGGACCCCGCCCCGCTTCTCGAAAAGGCGCCCTTCGTAGTCGAAGAGGAATTCCTGAGCTCCCGCCAGCCTCACCTGACCATAGAGACGGACTGCGGCTTCGGCTATTACGACGAGGAAGGGCGCGTTACGATCCAGAGCAAGAGCATCATGATCTACGCCCACCAGATGATGATCGCCCGAGGCCTGGGTGTCCCCCCCTCTAAAATCCGCGTTATTCAGAACAACACCGGCGCTACCTTCGGGTACAAAGTGGCCGTGACCAACGAGCATCTCATCGGCGCCTGCGTCATCGCCACCGGGCTCCCCGTCTACATGCGCCTGGACATGAAGGAGCATATAATCAGGACTCCCAAGCGGTCACCTTTCCTCATGCAGGTGAAGATTGGGGCGAACGAGGAGGGCAGGATCCTCGGAGCCGAGCATTACTGGCACGTCGATCACGGTCCCTTCTCGGAAGCCAGCGAAAAGCTGACCAATATGGGCGGACTTTTCTTCTGCGCTCCTTACAGGGTGGAGAACTTCAGGGGCTGCGGCTACACCCACTTCACGAACCACAAATGGTGCGGGGCTTTCCGCGCTTATGGAGCCCCCCAGACCTATTTCGCCGGGGAGATCGCCATTGACATGCTCGCGGAAAAGGTCGGCATGGACCCCCTGGAGTTCAGAGAGAAGAACGTCATGCGGCCTGGGGACACCATGCCTGTTGGACAAAAGCCCGAGATCTACCCGCTGCCGACCATGATCACCAGGTTGAAGCCACTCTATGAAGAAGCAAAAAAACGTGCCGCGGCCCTATCGACGGACCGCGTAAAACGGGGCGTAGGGGTTGCCATAGGCATCTATAACGCCAACTCCGTAGGGCCCGACGAGGCCAGAAGCAGCATCGAGCTGACAAAGGACGGAGTGGTCCTCTACAACACCTGGGAGGATCATGGACAGGGCGCCGACATAGGATGCGTGGGGACGGCCCATGAGGCCCTTAAACCCCTCGGCATCAGGCCCGAACAGATAAAGCTGGTCTGCAATGACACCGCCAAAGCTCCCAATAGCGGAGCCGCGGCGGCCAGCCGGAGCCAGATCATGGTCGGTAACGCCATTATCGACAGCTGCAACCAGCTGCTGGAGGCCATGGCCCGCCCTGATGGGACCCTCCGGACCTACGAGGAGATGGTCGAGGAGGGGATTCCCACCTTTTATGAGGGTTACTGGAAGGCCACGCTTCGTAACCTCGACGGGGAGATACAGCATTGCACGCCGCCCGACGACAAGACAGGCCAAGGCTATCCTGTTGCAAACCACATGTTCGGCCTTTTCATGGCGGAAGTGGCCGTTGACGTGGAAACGGGCAAAACCAAGGTGGAAAAGTTTACCCTGGTAAGTGACGTGGGCAAGATAAACAATTACACGATAGTCGAGGGCCAGCTTATCGGCGGCATCGCGCAGGGGATAGGCCTGGCCCTGACGGAGGACTTCGAGGATGTGCGAAAGCACACGAACCTGGTTTCCTGCGGATTCCCCTACCCCATGGATATACCCGACAAGATGCAGTTGATCCACATGGAGACACCCAGGGAATTCGGTCCCTTCGGCGCTTCCGGGACAGGGGAAGCTCCGCTTACGTCGCCCCACGCTGCAATACTGAATGCCGTCTACAACGCCACGGGGGTCCGCGTAACCCGGCTGCCTGCCGACCCTCGAAAGATACTGGCAGGCCTTGGATCGTAGGAAGGTCGGCTGAAGTCGCAGGGAGATCCCGCGCACCGGCGCCGGCAACCCCTAGCCTCAGAAGGGGCCTTTGGCGTGTCCAAAAAGATCTCCCGACCTCGAGGTCGGGAGATCTTTTTCTTTCCACCGGTCAAGGCGGAACAAGGACCGACACCTTAAGCGGCCGTCAGTCTTTGGAAAAGCGCTTGTCGGCCCTCGCCTCACGGGCCTTACCGGCCTTGCCCTCAAGCCACCCCGTCCGTACCTCACCCTGGGGAGCATCGAACTCCGGGACAAAGGGCTTGATGTCGAGCAGCGGTGTCCCATCCAGCATATCGACGCCTTCTACGATGAGAACTCCTTCATTAATTGATAAAAGCCCTACCACGGAAAGGCCTATCGCGTTGGGCCTTCTGGGAGCCCTGGTCGAGAAAAGACCGTGAACGGCCTGGTCCAGGAAAGGTTTTACCGTGAGTTCGAAACCTTCAGAACGATGGAAATGATATAGGAGGATCAGGTGAGAGAACCCCTCCAGGTCTTTAAGCCCATCCCTAAAGGCTTCATCCACCTCAACGCGGCCCAGGACCCCCCGGGCTCCGGAGGGCTGTACGGGCGTCCTCTCCCTCGACCTGTAGGGGGTCCTGATGATCCCGATGGCCGAATACTTAATAGGATCCATGACATCTTCCCTTTTACGGAATATTAGATGCTATCCCCATTGCTTGAGAATTATCCTCGATCAGGCAGAGTGAACTGGCCTTGAAGATGAAAAAACAGCTATCCCCCAGGGAAGCGTCCAGGGATTCATAGCCGCTCGAGGTGACCACCGCTACGAGTTCAAGGTCCCCTGACCTGCCCGTCAGCCAGGTCAGCGGACCCCGCCGTTTTATCTCTGAAAGGGTGACGGGTACCCTGTTCCTTGCCGAGATGACCGATTCTTCCCTGGCAACGATGATATCCTCCGGCCGTATCGACAGGGTAACATCGCTCCCCATAGCCAGGTTCTCCGTCGTATAGAGCCGGGTCCCATTGGCAAGGACGACACCGAGGTCGGCGCCGGTCTCGCTGACCACCTCTCCGGTAAGGATGTTGCCCGCGCCCATCAGGCTGGCCACGTACCCCGGCCTGGGGCGCCTGAAAAGATCTTCAGGAGTCCCGTGCTGGAGCATTTCCCCGTCGTTGATGACAGCCACGTGGGTGGCCAGGGCCCATACATCTTCCCGGTCATGGGTTACATGCAGAACGGTGATACCGATCTCACGGACGACCCTGGCCATCATCATGCGAAGCCTCTCCCTGGTATTTACGTCAAGGGCGCTGAAAGCCTCATCGAGCAGGAGGATCTCCGGTTCGGTCACGAGGGCCCTCGCCAGGGCGCAGCGCTGCTGTTCCCCTCCCGAGAGAGTGGCGACATCCCTCTCAAGGAGGTCTTCAATTTCGAGCTGCCTGGAGATCTTGATGACCCTGAGATCGATCTGGTCGGTTGTCAATCCCTGGCCCTTAAGCCCGAAGGCGATGTTGCCCCGGACATCCAGGTGGGGGAAAAGCATATAGTCCTGGTAGACGATCCCCAGCCTCCTCTTTTCCGGCGGCCACGCGGTTACGTCTTTGCCCCTGAGGAAGACCTTTCCCTGTTTGGGGTGGAAGGCGCCTATTATCGTCTCCAAAAGCACGGTCTTCCCCGCGCCTGAAGCGCCCAGCAGGCAACAGTAGGAGCCTTCAGGGACCCCGAAGGAGATATCCTTGAGGCTGAAGTTGCCCAGGTCAACGGAAAGGTTCCTTACCGAGAGCAGGTCCACCTACAGGACCACCTCCTGGTTCAGGACCTCGAATACGATAATGGCCCCCAGGGATATGAAGATCAGGATGATCCCCGAAGACATGGCCATCGCCAGGTTGCCGTAGGAGATATTCAGATAGAGCGTTATGGGGAGGGTCTCGGTGTACATCCGGGTACCCCCCGCCAGGATAAGCACCGTCCCGAAGCACCCCATGCACCGCGCGAAGGCTATGACCGCGGCGGCGAAAAGGCCGCCCTTCGCCATGGGGACGGAGACCCTTAAAAAACTGCCCAGCAATCCGCAGCCCAGGCTCCGGGCGACCATCTCGTACCTCGGGCTGATCCCCCGGAAGGTACCGTAGACGACCCTGATGGCATAGGGCGCGGCCGTGAAGACCTGGGCGACGACGATGGAATACTTGCTGAAAACCACGTTCACACCCATCGACTGAAGCCACTTCCCGAAAGGAGTATGACCGAAAAGTAGAAGGAGGCACAGCCCCAAGACCAGCTCAGGGAACGCCATGGGCAGGTCGACAATGGTTCTCAGGAGGTTATGCCCCGGAAAGGTGAATCGGGCCAGCACGTAACCTATCGAAACGGCGAGCACCATCACCAGCGCCACGGAGATCAGGCTGGTGAAAAGCGACAGCTTTATGCTGTAGAGCATCTCCTCGGAAAGAGTGCTCTCGACGAACTCCGACACCTCGGGCATCAGGATAAGGGAAAGGATCGCCCAGATGAGGAGCCCCGAGAACAGGACCGTCGCTCCCCCCAGGGCTGCCTTGAAGATCTTGTTGCTCATAACTGCCTATTGGGGCTTCTCTATCGGGAAACCCCAGTTATTCCAGACCGCTTTGCTCTCTTCGGTAGTTATGTAGCGAATAAAGGCCTTCGCGTCTTCCAGCCGCTTGGTATAGGTAACCACCGAGGCAGGGATCGTCTTAATCAGGTTCTGTTCGGAGGGTATCCGTACCACTTCAATCTTCCCCTTGCCCTCGGCCCAGAGGGCCTGGTCTTCCCAGGCTATGGTCGCATCCACCTGGGCTGTAGCGGTGTAGATCAACAGCTGATTGGTGGTGCTCGGTTTCGTCACGACATTTTTAAGGACCTGGTCCAGGATATTGTTCTTCTTCAGAAGGGCGATGGTCACATTCCCGATGGCCGCCGCCTTCTCATCGGCCAGCGCCACCCTGATGCCTTCCTTGCCGAGGTCCTCGAGGGAATTGACCTTTCCCGGGTTCCCCGCTGGAACGAGGATGACCGGAACGTGATAGCATATCGTCTCCATGCCGTCCTCGATGGATATGCCCTTTTCCAGCGCGTCCATGGTGTACTTGATATCGCCCGGGATGTAGACGTCGCCCTCCTGCCTTGTGGATATCATGCCGAAAAGTTCGCCGGAACCGGCATAGATCATCCTTACAGGCATCCCCGTCTCCTGCTCAAAGGTTTCCTTGATCTCGTCCATTGGTTTCATCAGGCCCGCCCCGCAATAAACCACCAGGGGCTCCTCAGCGGCGAGGGACGGAGTGACGAAAAAAAGGGGTAATGACAAGACCAAGAGCAGCATTGCCGTCGCTAATTTCCTCATGATCCTTACACCTCCATTAAAAATGCCCTCCACCCGGTCACAGGAAGAGGGCACGCGTAGCGAAAGCGGCCCCTCCTTCCCAAACACGGGAGGCGCCGCCGTTTCCAGCGACACCCTTTCGGCCTTCCTTCATAGGTCCATCCCCTTAGAAGGAGAGGCTCGGAGGAGTTATGCACCGATGCTAACACTATTGATAATCAATCGCAAGTTGACGGTTTCATTGCTGTGGCTGGACAGCGAAAGAACCCAATCCCGCCTCAATACCTCACCAGGCGCTCAACCTTTTCCCCGAAAGGCCGGGTGTCCTTCCGAAAAAGAAAAAGTGGATCCCGAAGAGGGCCATCGTGTAAATCCTGTTCCAGGTCAAGTGCCAGGAAGCGGCCGTCAGTCCTTGAAAAAACGTTTGTCGGCCCTCGCCTCCCGGGCCTTATCGGCCTTGCCCTCAAGCCACCCTGTTCGGACATCAACCTGAGGGGCATCGAACTCCGGGACGAAGGGCTTGATATCGAGCAGCGGCGTTCCATCCAGCATATCGACGCCCTCGACGACGAGGGTGCTTCCCTCGATGGATACCAGCCTCACCACCGAGAGCCCGACGGCGTTGGGCCGCCTCGGCGCCCTCGTGGCGAAAAGGCCTCGGACCGTGCCGTCCAGGAAGGGCTTCACGGCGAGGTCAAAACCTTCCGAGAGGTGAAAGTGGTAAAGGAGGATGACATGGGAGAAACCCTCCAGGTCGCGGATCCCTTCGCGGAAGGCCTCGTCCACTTCGACCCTTCCCAGCACCCCCTCGGCCCCCGTTGGCTGGATGGGCGTCCCCTCCCTCGACGTGAAGGGCGTCCTGATCTTCCCTATGGCTGTGAAACGGACTGGCTCCATGGTCTTCTCTCCGGAATCAACAGTAATGACGGACAAAGGGTCCGGCGGCGGGTCTTCAACTAGGGCAGTACGAAACATTCCATATCGCTATTCCTCAGGGATTCCCAGGATTACGTAGCCCAGTAGTGCAAACCCACTATGGACGGAAGGACTTAGTCTCGGCTCTTTCGATTCCCGATCCTCTATTTGCGGCCCCTGACCTCTCTGCCCCCGGGTTTAACCATCCTCAAGGTCTGCCTTGGACCATGGTTTTACTCTCTTTTCTATGTTTCGGTCTTCCTGATATACGTCACCTCGAAAGCCTTGCAGAGTCTTTCTTCCTGGATGTTGTTGGGGAGAGAGAAGGCGTCCTTGTAATCATACGGCTGGAACAGGTCCAGACCACGGCCCAGGATTATCTTCCAGCCCGTATCCGTGGTTATGTATCTGTCGTGGAGGGTGTTGCTTTCATCGCATACGTAGGAGAAGTTGACCCCTGACCCTTCGAGATTCTCCTGCAATCTGTTAAGCAGCTCTTCCTGGTTGCTTGTGCCTGAGTCATCACGCTTTGTAACAAGTTTGACGTCGACCTCTTCCCCAACGGGTTTGATCCTAATAACTAGCTGGATGAGTTCACTCAGGTTTTTCGCCTGATAGAAATACCTGATATATGGATCCTGGATGGTTATGGAAGCAGCACCTCTAAGGTAATCTGCGAATAGTTTTTCGAAACTGATCCCTTTTTGGTTCTCCATCACCTGGATATGTTTGCCCGACTTCAACTCTTTTTTGATCGCTACTGGTTCAGGATCTGGTACGTCTGCCGGAGTAGCCTCTTCTCTTTCATCCTGCGAAGGCCCGAAAAACTCCGGGTACTGGTTTTCTTCCAGGGTTTTCACTATGTATTCTTTACCTTTCTCCTTATCGGTAAAACTGAACACAACAGGGATGTATGTCTCGTCCATTCTGAGGAGCTGTCCCTTAACCCGTTTTCGGCCCTCAATGGCGTATGCTAGCAATCTCTGTATTTCTTCCTTTGAGCAGTCCCTCCCGGGGTAAAGGATCTTCATAAGACCCGAGAAAGTTTTTTTAATTCCATCCAGGTCTCTTTGGGCTATAGAATTGTTAAGTTCAAAATATTTATTGTAATCAAGAGAATAGTCCTCATTTCTGAAATATTTGAGGATCTCTGCGAAGTAGTCGACGATGAAACCGTATCCCGACGTAAAGAGTTCGCCACGAAGAATATCGACTTCCCAACCGGGGATGTAACAGTGCAACCGGTCCAGGAAAGCCGTGTCCCTGTATTTTTCAGGCAGTTCATCGAAGAGGTCGCTGTGTTTGAGCATGTAGGGCACGGATCTTTTTGTGTTGCCAAGGAAAGCCATAGATGCTTCCGCCCCCAGGGTCTCGGTCCCCCTGGAAAAGGATTTGTTGGCCATGTAGTTTTTTAGGATATCTACTAGGCTTTTATCCACTTTCTTCCGCATCCCGGCGAACTCATCGAAAGCGACGGAATCCCAGTAACCTACAAGACCGACCTTTCCCGTAGTGTTGTTGACAAAAAGTTTCGCAACGGTGACTTCTCCGCCGGATATCAGGATGCCGTGGGGTGAAAATTCCGAAAAGAGGTGGGACTTCCCTGTTCCCTTTGGTCCGAGTTCCAAGAGGTTGTAGTTTCGCTCACAGTAACAGACAAGCCGGGTTATCTGGAACATCTTGTTCCTCAGGCTAAGTTGTTCGGGATTGAAGCCGATGGTCTGGATGATAAGGTCGATCCATTCCTCGGTGGAGAATTGCTTTCTTCCCTCAATGAATTTTTCTATATCGAAATGTGAGACCTGTATCGGCTTCAGGGTCCCCATGATCCAAGGGACTATCCGTGGATCCTCCGACCGGGTGAATTCCATATCGGCAATGCACCATACCCCGCCCACAAGCAGTCGCTGGTGTTTTTTCACTATCGAAGAGTCCACCAGAACACCCTTTATGCCCAGGTTGGAAAAGACTGCCTCGTAGCATCCCGTCTTATCGTTAAGGTCAACGGTTATCTTGTCGATAACTTTATGCCTGCCCTTTTCTTTGATCCTGGAGCGGACTAAAGCAGCCTCATTTCGGTGGACGTAGTGCTTCGCAAGGATCTCTTTTACCCTCTCCACCCCTGACAGGATCGTGTTCTCGTCATCGGTGGCGCAATACTGCCCCAGAAGGTATTCAAGGACATAGCTGGGCACTATGGCGTTCCCTTTCACCAGCTTGGTCAGGTCCTTTCTGACCACCAGACCCGGGAAGATCTCGTTTATTTTTTTATCCAGTTCCGTCATAAGAAGTACCGCCTTTCAAAAGGGGCATGCTAAAAATCTTCAAAATCGCCCTCAAAGGGCAGATTCAGGTTCAAAGCCAAGCTCTTGTAAGTCTTGTACTGGCTCACCCCGGGAGCTGCCGGTTCCTCGAGCTTCAAGAAAACCCTCTGTCCGTTGAACCGGTCCGCCTCTCTTGAGAGACGAAGCGCTATCTTCTTCTCCCGGGCCCTTCCGTTCTCATCAGAGGAATCAAATATTTCTTTACAAATCTCCGACAAGAGTATGTCGTCGGCACTGAAAACACCTATCCTGAGCGACCTCGGCTGGACCTTCTCCTCAACGGGTTCAGTCTGAAAAAGACGGAAAACCGGTTGCCTGGAATTGATCCTGGAAGATGTTAATACATCCACTTCGACGAATCTGACGTCGCTGCTCCTGAGTTTAGTGACCGCAAGCACCGGGATGACAATCTCCTGGAGGCTCGCGCCGCCATGGACATATCTGCTTCCTGCGCCCTTCACTCTAAGACGATTTATCGATTTGGGGATGAGCACCTCCGAGGTACCTTCGATGCCGAGCTGTTCAGAGGTGAATTTTTTAAAGGCGGGTTGGCTTTGAAGGTCCCTGCCGACGATATACCTTCTGTTGATGACGGTAGCGCCATCGGGGATCTCATACATGGCGAAGTCGCTCTCGTCGATCTCCTTGTCCTGGTAGATAAAGCCGTGGTCGCTGGTGATAAGGATATTGTTACCGTTGACGTTTACAATCTTCCTTATTATGTTAAGGAGGATGTCGAACTCCTCCTCGACGGCCTCAAATACCCTGCCCTCACTGTCCCTGGAGTCCCCCGCTTCGTCTATTCCGTTGTGGAAGATGTAAATTACATCGTGCTCCTTGGCCACTTGCCTGCCTTCGGTATGGGCATCAAGCCCAAGAAACTCATCGGCACTCATAGCAATAGCCTTGACAGAAGGGATATCCTTCAAAATGTTATTCCGCGCGGACAGTCTCTGGGTGCTTCTCCCATCAATAGTCACGCTCGATAGGTCTTTTGCAAAGGAAATCCTTCCGTGGGGGAGAAGGGCCGCCATTCCAAGCTGGGTATAAGAAGGCAATACTCCAAGCATGCTTTCGATCTCCGCCTGGTATCTATCGAGCCTGAGAATCTTTCCCTTCAGTTCCTCGGCCGCCTCGTAGCGCAGAGCATCGGAGATGACGACGAATATCTTCTTGCCCTGTTCAGGATAGGGTTTTACGTAACGGGAGTAGAAGGTCTCCTGTCCAGGAATGCCTTCTATATTCCAGGCATCCATGTCGTTGACGTGCTTCTGCCAACGGTCATTAAGGGTCAGAAGAAAATTGTTTGAATAGTGGCCGTGGACTCGTTCGTAAAGTTCCATAAGAAGTGAATCAGGCCCCGTCGCGTGGAAAGATCGGACAAACTGGCGATAAAGCTGGTCGATCCTGAACAGGCTGCCTTCGTATTTCCTAAAAGCCTCCTGCGAGTGCCCGGATCTCAGATCCAGGTCTTTCATCCTTTCGAAGAACTCCGAGGAAACACCTACGCAAAGGAAATAATCCTCGTTCTTGCTGTACCAGAGGCTTTTCCTCCTGGCGTCTATAATCTCTTCTACTTTTTTATGACTGATCGAATCGGACAGGATGTCACGGATCAGGTTCACGATTATCCTTCGGTCCACAACTTCGTATATATCCAGATCGATCAATTTTTCCAATGGTTCCTGGTCGAGCTCTTCTACGATATTCAGGCTCTCGGCTACCCGCCCTGACATTTCCTTGAAACTCTCGATGCTGCTCGTGCTGTCCTTCCAGCGGTTAAGGAAGATAAGACCTTCCCCTGAAAGGGGCATATCTCCACCCATAACTGACCTATAGCCTGTCGCGAACAGGGAATAAATAAAATCAATCATCGATGGAAACTCGGATCTGTAACCGAAACCATTCTTCATCTCACTCCAGAAAAAGGGTTCCAAACCAAAAGATTTTATCTTGCTAAAGCTCTCCCCTTTACCCCTGGCATGTTCTCCGACCAGCCTCAGGGTGATCTCCTCCATCTTGGGGCCGGATCCGCAAGCGATAGACAGCATTTTAATGCGTAGGGACCTGGGGTTTTCATCCTTCTCTATTAGCTTTTTCAGGGCATCAGTCCTGGCCGTGGATTTGAAAAAGGGCCGGTGTTCCTCTACCACGGGGCGAAGACCGGCCGGCAACCCCACTTCCTGCATCAACACCGAAGACTCATCAGCACTAAACTCGACATTCGCCAGGAGAAGATCCAGAAGCCAGTTCTCGCTGTCCTCAGATCTCCGGCAGGGGAAGTAAAGAAGAAATTTCGAATCGGGATCCTGTTTTACGATCCTATATTTCAGAGAAAACTCGTTGTTTCTCACCTCGACAACGCTTACATCGGCGAGTTCGAGGTTCTGGACAACCTCCCTCATCTCCGCTTTTTCGTCGTACCAGAAGACTATCCGTTCCTTCTGAAAGATCTTCTCAAGGTTTTTTTGGATCCTGTTCATGAATTCGCCCCTCGCACTTTTATTACAACTGGAGCTGGAATAAGGCTCGGCCAAACTTCGGATAATTCGCCTTAACGCCGTCGTCCAGGTCGATCTCCATTCTTTTGGCGGCCACAGGATAAAGGACGTTCTGCTCGTAATCGTAAAGCTCCCGGATCTGTCTCATTATCACTCCCAGCTCTTTCTCTGCCTGGGCCATTTCTCTAACAGAAAGGCGGCCGGAAGACTTTCTTGTCTCGATCATTTTCTTCTCGGCCTCTAGTTTCCTGATCAAGGGTCTCAGGTATTCATTGAGGACAGTGTTCGCCGTATCCGGGTTATAGCGGTGCATGTAGATCAGGGCGTTGAAGGTCTTCCGGGGGCTGCTGAAAAGCCAGTATATGGGCCTTTTTTTATACATCCGGACGTGGTGGGAATAAAAGTCCGAAAGGAAATATTTCCGGATATCCTTTCCGAGGGCCCTTTCAATGAAGGCCAGGTTCTTTTCGTAGTATTCGTCTCCAAAGGTCACCCGAAGGAACTTCTTGAACCTGGCGACGATGTCGTCGGCGAAGTATTCCCCCTCCGTTATGGGAAGGACGTTGTCCTCATCGGGCACAAAACTGATCTCTTCTTTCGGAAGGTCAACTTTCTTGATGTAGTCATCCGCAGTCTCACCCTGGTTGGCAAGGATGAGACCTGGCCTGTCCAGGGAGTAGCGACCGAACATGCAGCCCACGGCGTAGGATAGGAACTCCCGCATTGTGTCCGCCAGTAGGAGCGATTCCAGTTCAGGGTCGCTCTTTTTATTTCCGTAGCGGTAGTAGGGGTTGCAGGTCAGGGTGATCTCCTCAAGGGGAACATCGGGGGTAAGTTCGTCCTGCAGGCCATAGGCGTCGATAAAGATCCTGTTGTTCTCCTCTTCAAGCCGCTGCATTTCAAGGGTCATTCCTTGCCAGTGGGCTCGAAGGTTTTGATATGTTGCTTTTATGGACGATCGGCGATGTTCAGGGTCGATCAAAGGGAAGGTATTAAAATCCCAGGAGGTTTCGCAGGAGTCCCAGTCCTGCTTTGATTTTCCAATGAGCCTTTGGCTAATGGTCATACTTCCGGCCCTAGGGATAATTGGCAATGATGCAACATGGCCAACCTCGAAATTAAGGGTAGGGGATAATATCTCAAGAAATTTTTTTGTAACGCGGGAGTTGCAATACCCAATGGCCCTGAACATCAAAGAAGGGTCATCGCAAAAAATGGATGTTCCCGCCACATCATATATGAAACCTGAAGGAAAATATCTGAAAGCCGGGGAGCCGCTACTAATCTTTGACCATGAAATTGATTCTTTGAAATAAGTCTCCAAATTTTGTGGCCTTGATCTTAACCTTCCGGATTCGTCTGAAAAGTTCTTTATTCTGTAGCCATCGTTTTCCCAATTTACAACGAAATCCTGATTACCATACCAACGCCTAAAAGTCCCTCCTTTATTGTAGGGGAACCATTTCAGGCAGGATATTTTAGCCTGATTTCTGTTAGGGAAAGAAAAACCTATGGTACTAAAGCATACCTCGTGCCAATTACGTACGAATCGATCGTTATCCCCCGTAGCCAAGCCTTGTGCTGGTTTGCAAACCGGGGACAAAGATTGCGACCCCTCGAAAATCCGACGGACCCTTTCAGTCACCCAATACGCGATCGGCGAGCTGGGGATCTTCTTGAAATCAGATGCTGAGGCTATTGACAAGCGTTCGTTCTTAACAGGAAATTCAAACGGTTTTTTCTCGTCATCCAGATCTTTATAGTTCACATAAGAGAATTTTCCCTTAAAATCAGGCTTAAATCGTTTGTTCCATACTGTCGCGGATGTTCCAAAAGCAATACCCATGACCATATTTGCCATATGAACCATCGTTTCAATTGTGACTTCTTTCAACAGTTTTTGCCTCAATGTTCCAAAAGATGACAAAAACATCCAGCTTTGCATTGTAACCATGGAGTTGTATCCTTTTTCAAAAACCAACTCAAAGCCACGTTCAATAAACATGGCAAATAAATCTGACTTAGAATCAGGATATTTTTTTCTCGCAAATTCTTTAAGAAAATCGTTTTGGTTCTTGTTCCCCATATACGGCGGGTTCGCCACGACGCAATGGTATTTTCGTGCCAGGTAGCAAGCCTGGCGGAGAACGGAAAGAACCTTTTCCTGGGTGATCTTGAGCACCCAGTTGTCCTGGAAATCTTTCTTTTCCAGCTGCCTCAGGAAGTACTCCGGGCTTAAAAGTGCAGGAGTCAGTAGTGACCCGATGCTATCGATGTTCTCAAAGGATTGAAGGGTCTCTTCCAGTTCGTCGGTGTACAGATCTTTGCCAATCTTCTTACTGTAGTCCTCCAGCTCCCGTTCATCGAAAGCGACCTTTTCCAGGCAGATGATATTAGGCTGGAGCATTCCATTCCTGAAAAACCTTCTGTCGTAGTGCCTCGCCTTCATGGTCAGCGCAAAGGCCGCAAGGGCTGCTGCGCGCCGGTCTATTTCCATTCCGAAGAGATTTTTCTGTAGTATCAGTCTCGCGATTTCGGGGCGGTCATAACCTTCTTCCTCGTAGATCCTTGTCAAAAGGTCAAAAGCATAGGTGAGCATGTGACCGGAGCCACAGGCAGGGTCGCAGACGGTTATCTCTTCGGGGCTTCCCACCCTCAGAAAATCCCTCTCCGTTTCACCGTCGCGGGAAATATAGTAGTCCATCGCTTCTTCGAGCCTCGATGCGGGCCTGTTCAGCATCCAAAGGCGGCCCAGGGAGTTTTCTACCAAGTAGCGGACGATCCAGTGAGGGGTGAACAGTTCTGTCGCTGCTGGAATATCTTCAGCTTTGATCTTCTCCTTTGACCCAATTACTTCGTCCTTTCTCTCGGAAACATAGAACTGGTACATCCACCCGATGATCTCTACGTCCTGGCAGTCCTCATCGGTTATTTGTTCGTTGATCTCGGCAAGGATAGAGTGCTCGCTCAACAGATCGTCGGGCATCAAAAGCTCGGTATGATCCTGAAGCTTCTGGAACATGAAGGGCATCCGTTTATGCCAGGAGTTGCATACGCCGATAAGTAGGAAGCGGTAAACCTCGTTTTGGGAGTCTCTTGAGGGTATGCTCCCGTCGAGTATCCTGTAGAGCCTCTTTCTCTCCTCCACAGGAATATCATCGGGACAGTGCCCGCCCTTGAAGACCTCCAGGATCTCCGGCTGGGTTCGGCCGGGCAAGGGCGAAACGGTCATGATACCCGTGTAGCCCCTGGAGTCCATGAACCTCAGGGCGACGAACCGATTGAACCAGGTGTAGGCCACTTCTTCAATAAGAGCCTCTTTGCCCTTTTTTGAAAGCTCCTGCTTCAACTCAAGGACCTGGTCGCTCTTTTCCCTGAGTTCGACGGAATCGAAAGAGAGGACGTAATCCAGTTTGGAGGCCACAATTCCCAGGAGTTTCTTTCTTGCTTCCTTTGAAAACCTTTCCAGTTTGTTGAGATCCACCTGTTACCGTACCCCCCAGCCCTGGTTTCTGTTTAATCCTGGATCAGAATGGAATCTCCGTCTTTTATCCGCTCGATGAGAACTTCCCTCCAGGCCTCAAGGAATTCCTCCACGTCGGATTCGGTGGTAAGCATAGGTTTCTTCTTTTTGATCTTCAGGTCCGTTATGGTAACAACATTCCTTGGGGCAACGGGAATGCCCACGCGGTTCTCATCAATAACAGGGGGCAAGGTTATCTTATGCAGTTTTTCCAGAATACCCGGGTACGACTGCTTCTTAAATGTCTCTAGGTGATCTTTTATCAGGAGAATGAATGTAACCTCCCTAATCTTTTCACCGATCTGTTCAAAGGGGTTTTCCAGCTCTTTTTGCTGCTCCTCCGCAAGCTGAGGGTACTCAGCCAGGCTTCTCATTTCCCGAAGCATTCGGTCAATCTCCTCAAGCGCTTTCTGTTTTTCCTCTGCCAGCACTTTCTCCAATTCTTTTTTCAAACCATCGAACAAGGCCTTTGCGTCCTGGAGGTTGGTGTTTTTAAAGATATCCCTGGAAGACATCCCCTTTTTAAGGTCAGATACTTTGGCCTGGTCAAGAAAGGAGAAGTTGGCCCCCTGCTCGCCAAGAAAATCCTTGATGTCATCATAGATCCTGCCCCTAGGCCCTTTGATGAAGTTCTTGATCGGTTCAATGGTGTTTTCCTGCAGGTCTTGTAAGCGGTCCTCGTACTCCATCATTTCGTTGAGATAAAAAGTGTAGTCCTTGCCGAGAAACTTCCTAAGCTCTTCTACCGCATTACGCAGGTCCTCATCAAAGGGGTACCGGTCCGCTTTGTAAAGAAGGTTGTCAAGGCTTTCTACTTCCTTGCGGAGACGTTCCTCAAAAGCCAGGGCCACATCTTTGGCTTCACTTTTCGTGTTAGCTTCGTTGAATAAGTTGTTGTGAAGATCCTTGAGGCGCCTTACCGCTTCCTGGGAAAAGGTTTCCCTGAGCTCAATGACAGTATTTGGATATTCCCGGCTGTTCTTGAAAACCGAAAGGACGCCGGCCCTGTCGAGGTAATCGGATTCTTTCTTAAGGTCTATCTTGCCTCTGGCGACCAGTTTTGCCAGCACGCATAGGCTTCCTTCGTTCCACCATCCATAAGGCACAGCCGCGAAATCATCGATCACGTCCTTAACTTTAATCCTGTCACCCTTCTGCTTTTTTCGCTGAAGATAGGCAAGCAGTTCGCTCTCTGCCTCTGAAAGGGTTTCGTCGGGGGCGAAAAAAACGGCCTCGGTCTTTTCCGTCAGGATCTTTGCAAGCATTTTGTCATCCATGCCAGGGTCAAGCATTTTGAGGTTCGGATAGGAGGCTGATACAAGATACTGGGAAGCACCCAAAATTTTTAACCGGGGGTCTGTCAGGGGAACATCAAGCTCATCACCCCTCAGGAAACAGGTTCCCGCGGCAATGGCTTCTTTTATCCTCGCTTCAAGGTCTGACTTCATTTCTTCGTACTGGTGGGTTTTCTCTGACAATATCCTTCGTATATTGTCCTTCGTCACTTCCCCCTGATGAATGCGACAATACTTTTCGGTTTTCTTGTTCAGATACAAGTCCTCTATCAGCCTCGGGTCCGCGTCGAGCATCAGGACCAATTCGTTACCCTGAATGGATCTCATGGCTTGGGCTTTTTTGTCTCCATAATTTTTATGAAAAGGCGTTATTACATTTATAGAGAGGTCAGAGTTGATGTACCCGTAGGATGAATCATCGATCAGCTTGTTGAAGGGGTAATCCTTTTCCTTTTCTTCGTACCGGATCCTGGAATCCTTTAGTATTGAGTGATAGATAATGTCCACCAGGAATTTGTTGATCTCCGATTGGTCCACATCGACATTTTTGATCTCCGCTTCGACGTCTTTCTCATCGTCGGTCAGGTACTCGTAAAGGTCTCCGGATCTCCTCAGGTAGGTATTTTTCTCAAGAAGGTCGAGGGCTTTTTTCACGTCCTCTTCCAGTCCTATCGGATCCACATCGAAACGGTCGATGAGCAGGATGGAAATATTCCTTGGGTTGGCTTTGAACTCCCTGACATACTTCACCATCAACAGGGCTTTGAGCACCCTTACAGCCAGGGGCTGGAGAGAAAGAGTCCGCTCCGCGCTAAGAATGTCAGTTTGGATCTGGCTTTTAAGGGCCGTCTGGATACCGTCGAACATAAGATCAAAGGAGGCAAGGTGACCTACCTTTTTTTCTGCGATGCGTTTTGCGACTTCCTGAAAAACGCCCAACATGGAACGTTCACCTACAGACCTGAACTTGCCCTCAAAGGCGTTATGTTCGGAGAGGCCCTTTATGGCGGACTGGAGCAATTCGAAGTGGTAAGGCATGAATGGGTAGCATGCGACGAAATCTTCCTCGGACTGGAAATGTCTATAAGTCCTTCCTGAGTCACGGAATTCGAAGAGTGTTTTCAGGTTGTTCTTTTCCTTTTCGTAAAGGAGGGCAAGGTCGCTGATGACATCGGTCTTTTTTTGCAGAAGACGTCTCTGTATGACCTCTGCGACGTTCTTACTGGTCAGTTTCATCCTGCACTTGAGACGGTCCTGGATCTTCGAGAAGTCGTTGGACTGGCGTCCGCCCACTTCCCCAATGACATCGTCCATGTCCTCCTGCGAAGTGACTATCAGCCATGCCTGTCCACGGCACTTGGTGGCCAGGCTCTCCGCTATGGTCTGGAGGTTTGTCATCAGCTTCACGTTATCAGCTATGTACTGCCCCACTTCATCGACAAATATATTGAGCCTGAAACCCGGTCCCTGGTTGTCGATATAGTCCTTGACCTGCGAGGCGAAGTCCTCTATGGAAAGTTGATAGGTATGTTCATACCTGTCCAGGGTTTTTGTCGCTTCTTCCTCGGTCATCCCTTTTACCCTCGAAAGGGCCGCGATAAATTCTCCCGCTTCGAGCCAGACGTACTCTCTGGCTTCCTCCCATGGCTTACCCGATATCTCAAGAAATGCTTCTTTGAATGCTCCGTAACACCCCTGGCGGTCCATGTCGTATTCGAACTGGGCAATATGGGGGATCTTGGGATCATAGCCTCGGAGATCGTTGAATACTTTCATGAATACAGAGAGCACCGCGTCAGTTTCCTTTTTGGAAACTACGTCAGCCTTCTGGTCGATATTAAAAAGAATGCTTCTGGAGGGTATCGAAATGGCTTTCTCCATCTGCCCCTTGAGGAGGGCATCGTCCTTTAGTTTTTCCAGAAATATTTCAGCAGCAGGGAGGTCATCAAGAAGGAGGCGGTTTTCCAGAACATAGGAGAGGATCTTGAGCAGATGTGATTTTCCCGATCCGAAGAAACCGGATATCCAGGCGCCGTTTACTACCTGGTAGTCGTTGTAGTAGTCCAAAAACTCAGAAAGCCTTTGATTTATCTCGTTGGTTATTACGTACTCGTCAATCTCCTCAAAGAGGTGCTCATCGTCATCTGCCTTGATAACACCTTCAATGATCCGGTCTATTCTCCTTTCAAATATCTCGTCGATCTTCATCATTTCTTCCACCTCCCCATACTTCGCCTGCCACGGTGCAGTCCCCCAAATAATTCAGACGGCATACTCATCGAGGTCAAAAGCCCGGTAGTAATTGTCGCCGGGCAAAAGTCCGAAAAGGTTCAGCGTGTATCCCTTGCTCCTGGTGAATTGATACTTGCCGGGGAAAAAGACTACCAGGGGAAATTCCTTGAAAAGCCGTTGCAGGTTGCTCAATATACTGTGGGTCCTGAGATAGGGGTAGACCAGACCCACGCCTGTGAGGAAGACCATACGGCACGCACCGCTTTTGAGTTTGCCTTCTATCTCGGGCACGATGGTTTTCTCCACATCGAGCATCGAGCGGAGCCCTTTGAGGAATTTCGCCTTGTCCATTGTCGGCTCCCTGTCCATCAGAAGGGAGAGATGCCCCTTCTTTTCAAGGATGTCAAGAACCAGGTCATAAAGGTCCAGCACAAGGACTTCTATTCCTTCTCCCGCCAGCTTGTTTTTAAGGTTAATTACCCTCTTATCCACGTAGTTTTGGGCCTCGGGCGGGAAGGTGCTTATGAAGAAGGGGACTTCTTTGCGGGACAAGGCAGTATCCAAGAACTTCTTACTGGACAGGAATGGATGGTATTTTTCAAATTTTTTGTCTATCTTCTGGGCAAGGGCTCTATCCATTTTTTCGCACCGCTTCCTTAATCTCCTGGTCGGAGTATAAAAAAAAGGCGAGCTCCCAGGGGTTACTGGATACTATCATCTTTTTTAGGGTTGACGAAAGCAAGATGGGAGTCACTCTTTTTTCAGAAAAAGATGAGAAGAAGCCGGTCTCCCGAAGGATCTTGAACAGGACCCCCTTGACCTTTTTTTGAGTGGACTGGGTGAGCTTTTCATACTCAGGGTGTTCAAATGCAATATCCTCTACAAAACTAAGATAATCGGCATCGGTGAGAGCCGCCCCCATAGGGAGCAATTTATCCCTGAGGACCTGAACTACAAAATCACGAATAAAGACATACAGCCTGCAAATGGACAGAAAAATGACCTGCCTCTGCTCTTCCAGGTCTCCCTCTGCAAGGAACACTATCTCATCATCCGACAGGGTTTTAAGCCTCCTTTTGATTTCCAGGAAATACCTGTTTGAGGAAGAGAGTTTGTTCTTCTGAAGCATCCTGGTTGAGGACACCTCTTTTGAAGCCTGTCTCCAGATGCCTTTATCTAAATATACTTCGGCTATTTTGACGGTTTCATTCAACAAAAGGCCTCCAGCCGTGAATGAGAACTTATACTTCTCCTGCATAAATCGGCCCACCCCTCAAAACATCTTTCTCTGGACAGGCGACGAATCCCTGTCGCTTTGGTAACAGATCCTGATGAAGTTCTCTTTTGATGATAAAGCCTCCGGAACAAGCCCCCTTACAGATAAGGACTTGTAAAGAGCGGCAGAAAAAGCCTGGCAGCTCAGAGATTTTTCAGGGTTGAATTCAATGTCTGTAAAGGCGTCATACTCCAGGAGCGATCTTGCCAGATGGTCATTTCGTTTTTGATGGAGAGCCGATATGTAAAGCCAATCATAAAACAAAGTTTGTGGATTTAAAGGCCAATCGGAGGACCCGTAACGGAAACCGACAATATTCCCGGAGATCTTGAGCCTCTCGTCTTTCTTGGCTTCTCTGGGTGTAGCGGAATAGAGGTCCATAAAAGGACCTCCCCTTTCAAACACCTTCCCTCCCTGAAAGAGCACTTCCACCGGGGCAGGTTTGTGATCGGGGGTGTTGAACCGGAGGTTAAAGGCACTCAATTCAACCCCTAGTTGGTCCTCGGATTTGCTTGAAATCTCCAAGATCCGCTCAAGGGCAAGCTTTTTTCTGGCGGAAGCGTGGAGGGAACGGATCGACCGCTGTTTTTGATTCTTTGACATTCCGGGAAACCACTGGAACTCAATGGAAACCTTTTGGACCATCGGGGAACCGGAAGCCTTGGGCAAAAAGACGGGTCTTATGGCCATAATTATCCCTTCAATTTAAGCAATTCATCATCTAAAGACAAATAACTGGCTTCACATCTGTTCCAGGAAGCGTAATCCAAGTCAAGTCCCAGAACTGCTGTAAATTCGGATCCGGTTACATATTCACCGCCACGGCCTCTGGTTGAGCCATGTTGACTGGCTGTTTCACTGAGGCCTTTTCCTTGTGTTCCTGTTCCGTCTTCGCTTCATGGAATTCCGCCAGGTCCATGTACCGACGTCCCGAAATCCATTCTTCACTGAGTTCCTGAAGATACGCACCTGCCAACATCAACGCCGATGCATCCTTCGGGAAGATCCGGATGACC
>Ga0209407_1000574_pt1 | contig 46701 bp, 34 predicted proteins | sample AD_JPNHG3_MetaG_FD_184410 | JGI IMG/M metagenome (GOLD analysis project Ga0209407, IMG submission 184410) | Active sludge microbial communities of municipal wastewater-treating anaerobic digesters from Japan - AD_JPNHG3_MetaG (SPAdes) (version 2) | ecosystem: Engineered > Bioreactor > Anaerobic...
TCGTGACAGCAACCGCAACGGCAGATTTTAAGCAGTATTATGTAAGAAGAAAGGCTGTGTAGAGCATTTTCTACACAACCTTTCAATTAAAACCTGAGATAGTTCTTTATGTGTACTCGCCTTTTCTCGCGGGAGTCTTACTCGTCATGATCTGAGAGATAAACCTCTGCTTGTTCTCCAATGTCTGGTAGGAATAAGCGTCGAACGTGCCTTTGGTGACATAACGGAAGATCTGAACATTCTTGTTTTCATTGCCTTGTCTGATGATACGTCCGGCGCGCTGTTCAAGGTCGGCAGGTCGCCACGGAATATCGAGGTCATGGACTGCAATAAGCCGTTTCTGTACGTTAGTACCTGTACCCATTTTTGCAGTTGAACCGAGCAAGACACGGATCTCTCCGCTGCGGACTTTATCAAAGAGGTCAGCTTTCTGCTGTTCGGTTTTCGCATCGTGGATATATGCGATCTCCTCCGCAGGGATACCCCTTGCGATCAGTTTGTCACGAATATCGTCATACACGCAGAAGTCGCATTCTTCTTCAAGAGATTCGACCTCAGCAATAGACTTCTTATCCTTAGCATCATCGGCATCTTCGCCCTCGACCGCTGCTTCTGCTGCCTTGTGTGGAACACCCAAATCACAGAAGATGATCTGCGTAAGCCTGTCCTCAGCCGTTTCAGCGTGGATACGGGCTACGTTCTCAACGCACCTGTTCAGCTTCGTATCAGGGTTATCCTCAAAGGACGGATCAATCAGTCTCGGATCAAGACCGAGCTTTCTTCCGTCCGACGTAATTTTGAGCATATTGTCGATCGTAGGATCAACATTTCCTGCATTGATAGCGTCAGCTCTGTCGGCAAGCTCCTGAACAAGTTCCCGCTGAAAGGGAGTAGCTTCGACCTGGACCACCTGATAATCACAATCAGGTACATCGAGTTTCAGCGTATCCGCAGTACGAATATCAGCGACCTGCTTGAACATACTCATCAATTCGGGCAGACCTGTATAGTTAGCGATACGGGTGCGCTCCTTGAAGCCATTGCCCGCAGGTTTCAGCTCATAGTCTGTTTTCTGCTCACCGAACACCGCAACCCAATTATCGAAGTGCTGCAAGCCGTGGTCTTTCAGGAAATCGTATTCCAAGTAACGCATCATGGTGTGCAGCTCTGTGATAGAATTGCTCAGAGGTGTTCCTGTTGCAAAGATAACGCCCTTGCCGCCTGTCTTTTCGTCGAGGTATCTGCATTTGAGGAAAAGATCGAGAGCTTTCTGCGAAGCCGAATTGGAAATTCCGGCTACATTCTGCAATTTTGTGGCGACGAACAGGTTTTTGAACTCATGAGCCTCATCGACGAACAGACGGTCGATTCCGAGCTGTTCAAAGGTCAGCGTATCGTCCTGATTTGCTTTTTCGAGCCTATCGAGCTGCTTCTGCAAACTCTTACGGGTACGCTCCATAGCCTTGATCTGGAACTTAGAGCCTTCGCTCTTTTTAAGTTCCTCGATACCACGCAGAATATCGTCGATCTGGCTCTGAATGGTCATGACCTGTCTCTCCTTTGAAACAGGAATCTTGCCGAGCTGAGAATGGCCGATGATAACTGCATCATAGTTGCCCGTAGCGATCTTAGCGAATAACTGCTGTCGGTTTTCTTTCTTGAAGTCCTTTTTGGTCGCAACAAGAATGTTAGCGCCCGGATAGAGCTTCTGGAAATCGTCACCGATCTGCTCTGTCAGATGATTCGGCACAGCAAACAGCGATTTTGTGCAAAGACCGAGCCTTTTTGATTCCATCGCAGTTGCGATCATTTCAAAGGTTTTTCCTGCACCAACGCAGTGTGCAAACAGCGTATTGCCGCCAAACATTGCATGAGCGATAGCATTTTTCTGATGATCGTGCAAATGAATGTCCGCAGTCATCATCGGGAAAGAAAGTGCGCTGCCGTCGAATTCACGGGGACGGATACTGTTGAACAGCTCATTGTAACGCTCCACAATAGCTTCACGGCGAACAGGATCTTTGAAGATCCACGCCTTGAAAGCCTTGCGAATATCGTCAGCTTTGCGCTGTACAACACGGGTAGCATCAATATCCACCACTCGCTTTTCCTTAGTATCGCCCAAGCCGTCCGGCACTTCGATCGTCTTGTAGACCTTCGGCTCTTGCAGATTCAGCAAATGCTCAAAGATGTCATAAGCGTTCATCTTGTGTGTGCCGTACTTTTGAGTCGCAAGCACCGACCTGTCGGAAGATTTGTTGCTTACATGGAAGGAATTTGCGTGGACAGAGTATTCCACACCGACAATAGCCGACTTGTTCCAACGTGCAGACGGACTATCACTCCGCTGATATGCCGGAGTCTGCAACAGTTCATACATGAACTGCTCATAGTATTTCGGATCAAGCCAAGCGGCACCGAGCTTAATGTCAATATCTCCGGCTTTCAGCGGTTCAGGCATTGCCTGTTTCAGCGCCGATACATTGATATTAAAGTCAGGATCATACTCAGCGATCTCCTCAGCTTCACGGAGCTTCTTGCGAATATCGCCCGAAAGGTACTCCGAAGCCGTCTGATATTCATTCTCCGTATGGGGAATCTTGAAAATCTCACCCGTCAGGTCGTGCTTCAGCTCGTCCTCAGTCATACCCGTCAGTCCACTCATGTACTCAAAGTCAACCCGTGCTTTTTCTGCAATGGAGAGCGTGAGTGATTCAAGTGCCGTGTCAACGTGTTCCACAGCCTTCGGCGGCACGATAGTCCGCTTTGTGAAAATATCGGACTTTTCAAGGAGCTTAGTCTTATCATAGCTCTTTTCCAGTCCTGCGACAAGATTATACGAAACATCTTCCGCAAAGTAACGCTTGTTGGTCTGAGAGTGGATAAGCCCGAACTTCTTATAAAAATCATCGTATGCCACATTCAGCTTTGCCTGTAAATCCTTGATAACGCTGTCAGGCTTGTCAAGTTCCATCGCTTCGATCAGCTCTCTCGTCAGGTCACGCAATTCAATAAAAGCAGTAAAACGCTTGTGCTGTGCAGTACCTTTATCAAAACGGAACTCACAGGCAGCGTTATTCTTTTTGAAGAACACCTGATCGTCAGAAAGGAAAAAGCTGTAATTACGCAGATTTGACGGAATCTGAACCTGAACGCCGTCAGCCGTTTTCGCATAAACATCTCTGCCACGCTCATGACTGATCTCCGCAGACAGCTTTCCGACTGCTTCATGGAGTGCTGATTTCAGGTCAAAACCGTCCTCAGCGACAACCATTGTACCGCTGCCGTAGAGCTTGTTGCCCTCGACCACCGTACCAAGCACCATATCAGGGTGCTGTTCAAAATACTTGTTGATCGACAGTCCGTCCTCAGTCTGCCCAATATGTACCCAATCGGGAATATCGGACATTTCAGCAACAGACTTGCCCTCACGCTTCTGTAAAAAGATAATATCAGTGGTCACTTCCGTGCCTGCATTATCCTTAAAAGCTCCATTCTTGCCACCCGGCAGTCGGATAGCACCGATGAAGTCAGCCTTGTCAGCCAACATCTGGCGGACATTTTCATCACGCTTATCAAGCGTTCCTGCCGAGGTCACAAATGCCATGATACCGCCGTCTTTGAGTTTGTCGAGTGCTTCTGCAAAGAAGAAATCGTGCAGTTTCGTGGTGTCATGGACGGTATCACGGAAACCAAGCTCACCGAACGGAACATTGCCGACAGCCACATCAAAGCAGCCGTTCTGAAAACGGTTCTGCTCAAATCCCTGAATTGCAATATCCGCATCGGGATAGAGAGCCTGAGCGATCCTGCCGGACAGCGAGTCGATCTCCACGCCGTAGAGCTGAGAGTGTGCCTGCATATCTTCTGGCATACGACCGAAAAAGTTTCCGATACCCATTGCAGGCTCTAAGACATTACCGCCGTCAAAGCCGAAATTGCCGAGAGCCTCGTAGATGCCGTCAATAACGGTCGGGCTGGTATAGAACGCATCATTGACCGTTGAACGTGCCTGAGCGTACTCCTGCGGAGTCAGCAGATTTTTCAGCTCTGCATATTCCGCTGCCCACTTGTTATTATTCGGATCAAAAGCCTGAGAAATTGCTCCCCAACCGACATATTTCGACAGTGTTTCCTTTTCCTCAGCAGTTGCAGGACGCTTCTCCCGTTCAAGTGTCTTCAGCGTTTTTATAGCTTCAACATTCGCCCTGAACTTAGTCTTAGCGCCGCCGTCACCGAGGTTATCATCAGTAATTGTGAAGTTTTCACCCTTGTCGGGTGCTGTCACTTCCGGTGCAGGATCATCGACCGCAGGAGTAATGATTTTGTATTCACCGCTGCGGATAAACTCATCAGCAAGGAAGGTCACACGGGACGAAATTCTCGGAGCATCTTCAAATGCCGTATCAGCAAGCGTGATAAAGCTGTCCATATCAATGCTTTCGACCTTGTATTCCTTGCCCTTGTATTCAAGGAGATCCCCGACGGAAAGTTCAGGTGCAGTTGTTTCGGGTGCAAGCTCCGGCTCTTTCTCAGCCTGAACAGTCTGCTCACGCTCCAAGCTGTCAATGAAATGAAAGCTCATGAGCATATCGCCGTTGTCAAGCCGAGAAGTCAGCTCACCACCGTCAAAAGTCCAGTTCTTCGCACGGTCAAACTCCATGTGGAGGTCTTTGCCAGTAGGTTCTCCGTTTTCATCGAGCTTTCTGGAAGTAAAATCAACGGTGCTTACACTCGTAACAATTCTGCGTTCTCCTACGCACTCAGAACGGAGATGATCGCTGATTTCAAACATCATTCCTGGCTTGATAGCCTTTTTGAGCTGAGACAGGTTCTTGATGGTAGGAATATCGGGCTTTTCTGCTTCGGGAATAACCACAGACTTTTCGGGTGTGACCTCAGCAATAGGCTCAGGCTTCACAGGTTCAGACTTTTCCTTTTCGGGTTCAGCATTGCCGATATACTCATAGAGTCCGCTGTTCAGGAGTTTATCATAAGAGATATTCTCCGTAGTAGCGTAGCTGCCTTTATCTGTTGTGATCGTACACTCGTCCGTATAGAACGGTAACGCACCTGTCAGCGAAACAACCTCAGAAACCTCGCCAGTAATCTTGTGACGAAATCGGTCACCAACTTCCACAGTATCGGGTGCGGTATGCTCGGCGGACTGCTCCGCTTTGAGAGCCACCCTCTCTGCTTTCTGTTCGGCAGACAAGTAGGTATCGTCCCGAAGTCTGCTCTCTGTCATGACAGCAACATTGTACCAAGAATGACGGAACTTTTCGCCGTTCTCAAAGCTGAATGTGATACCCTGAGAATTATAGTCAACGAGTGAGATCTTACCCTCACCGCTGTGACCGCCTGTGCCGTATTCCTTTTTCAAAAAATCGGCAAGCTGCTGAATTGTCGGGTGCTGTTCCTCATAGAAGTCCTGCACACGGAGCTTGCCGTGAACAAAGCCAGTTCCACGGTCGATCTCTGCGGCAAGTGCTTCATAGACCTGAACACCGTCAACCACCGGACCTTTTGCAAATTCGGATTTTGGCTTCTGAGGTGCAGGCTTTGAAGTGGTCAGCGGTTCGGGATCACCGAAAAGAGAGAGCTGTTCACCCTGTGCTTCGGGCATTTCCCAAAACGGAACATCAGCGTTTTCATTACGCTGAATTTCGTCAATGACCGCTGCATCGGTGAAAAGGGGTTTGTCAATATCCGCAGTCTCCTGTGCGGGAGTCTCGACCGCAGGAGCATCATCGGCCGCCATTACACCCAGCTCATAGGCAAGCCCGTCAAGCTCTGCCTTGTGGTCTGCATAGGTATCAATGGAAATGATACCCTCTGCATTGTCCACAATAACAGTTGCACCGAGGGAAAGTGCCTTGTCCTTGATTTCGTCAAGGCTCTCGGCATCGCCCTTGTATTTCAGCGTAACAGACGGCACATCTTCCGCAGAAGAAGAAATATCCGCTACATCGGCGGCATCGCTCATAAGATCTACCGTCTGTTCGTCCTTGCCTGTGTGACGCTCGATCACTTCATCGGGGACAGATACAAGATCGCTGAAATCAAGATCGGTCAGACCGTTCTCGATCATATCCTCAATGCTGTCATACTGATCCGTATTGTAAACCTCGCCGTCAAACTCATAGGTGATCTTGAAGTCGATAAGGTCAGCCGTCACCTGAATGGGCAGCTCATCGTCCGTCAGCGTGGTGAACGCAAGACCAACATTGTGCAGATCGGAGAAGTCAGCACCCTCACGGTATTCCGTTTCACAGAAGTCGTTGATAAGCCACTTTGCCTTATCGAGCGGAGTCTCAAAGGTACGCTGAAAGTCCATGATCTCCACGGGCTTGTCAGGATTATGTTCAAGCATCGCAATACGCAGGAGCGCCGGAAATGTTGTCAGCTCACGGTAAGGCTCGATCTCCATTTTGTCGCCACGGTTATAGATACCGCAGACAGGATCGCCGTCGTAAAACAGCTCACCGACCTTTTCTCCGTCAGTAATAGCCAGTTTCCATGTGCCGCCCTCAGTTTCCGCAGACTCGCAGTCAGTCCCGAAGAACTTGTCAACGACCTGCTGTAATGTCTGGAGCTTCTCAGCTTCACGCTTCGGAGGGTTCAGCTCAAAAGCCTGTTCGATCAGGACGGTATATCCTGCTTCACGGAGCTTTGCGGAATATTCGTCCTTGACATGATCGGGAAAACCGACCATAAGCTGCCCATTTTTGGAGAACATTCGCAGTCCGAGGACTTCCGCACCGATCTCCGCATTTTTGCCGTACATCTCATAGAAATCACCGACTTTTCGCAGAGAGACTGGTCCTTTATCCTCCGGCTCTACCTGTTCGGGAGTATCGACAACAGGTGCAGGCTTTTCAGCCTTAGACAGAATCTCAAAGCCCTTTTCCTCCATATCCTGCTGCCAGCCGTCATAGGCAAGCACATCGGAAGTGCCGAGCAGAATACCGCCGTAATCGGGTGCATCAAGGTCTTTCATCTTGATACGGTCAGGACTAATTTCCTCAATCTCACGGCGAGCGCCGTCATACATGATAATATCACCGACAGCAAGATCGGCAACAGACGGCACAGACTTCTCCTGTGTCCTTTCTTTTTCAAGGAAAAATTCAGGCATTTCGGTAAAGCCGAAGCTGTCGCAATAATATGCCGTGTCCTTATCGTCCATTGAAATGACGATAACATCGGAAACCGAAAGGGAGTGACCTGAGAAGTCCGCAGGCTGATTGGTGTTGAACTGAGTGAAAATGCCTTCAAGAGTTGCATTTCCTCTGAACTCACCGACTAAGCCCTCATATACAAGCTCATAATCGTCCCTATTGAGCTGTACGCCCTCTGCTTTCAGCCTGTCAAGCCCCTCAAAGCGGACACCGTGATACTTCTCACCGCCGGGGAGTTGATAGATCTGGAACTTACCCTGTTCCTTTTCCACATCATCATAGGTGAGGATCGGGTACTGTGCCTTGAAATCGTCGAAGATACGCTGTTCCTCAGCGGTCAGCTCAGAATATGCTTCAAGGAAAGGAACGAAAATGTCAAGCATTCTCTGCGCCCTTTCCTTATATTCCGGCTGATTGAACGGGTGCTGCGTATAGCCGAGGATACCCTTATTATATGTGCGGATATGGTCGATCAGCGAACCGCCACCCGTGCCTTTGCCGTCACCAATGTCAAAGCGACCGTCATAATTGAATGCCTCACCGCCGATGACAGCAGTAATGCTGAAATCGGTCTTTTTATACCAGCCCGCTTTCAGCTCAGGGATATTTCTCTCAGAGTGCTGTTTCTCATCGAGGTACTCCATAACAGCATTAGCGAGAGCGAAACTGCAATCAGGGTGTGCAAGGGCGAAATCGTGAACGATGTCGCTTTCGCTAACCCATTCATCACCCTTATCCTTGCCGAAATGGAAGGTCAGGCTATCCGGCTGCTTTTCGGGCTTTTCAGCTTCAAAGGTCACAATATACTTGTGCTTTGCGATACAAGCAAATGCTTTCTCTGTCTGCTCCTCGTCACCGAGAACATCAAACAGAGCCTTTTTGATACGGTTGAGCTTCGGGATATTATCGCCGTTTTCCCAACCGTGAAGTGCGGCACCGTCAAATGCCGTGATAAGCTCCTTTACTGTATCATCGGAAATATCGGGAATATCGTCCCTGATGAAATCAAGCACCGCCCAATATGCCAAGTCCTCATATTCCTCATGGATACGGTCGATGAAAGCCTGTCCGATCTCCTCAAAGGACACAAAACGCTCCATACCGCTGAAAGAACAAGTTATGCCGTCATCACCGTAGGACAGATCCATAGTGTGACGGAGATTTTCGCCATAATAGAATGTGCGGTCAGAGATCTTGCCGTCCTCAAAGACGAACTCCACCTTATCCTTATCTGCGATATTATCAGAAGCGTGGATCATCAGACCGAGCGCAAGCTCACGCCGAATATCGTCACCGTGATGATAACGCTCCGCAAGTGCATACAGCTCTTTTTCAGGCAGATGATAGCCGAAAGAAGCCTTGTCGCTGGGCTGGTGCTTTTCAAGATACCCACGTTCAAACAGCGGAGATGCCATATCCTCCCACTCATCACTTGAAAGCGTATGCTCTGCAAGGAAACGGGCAAGGTCAGCCTTGGGGAACAGCACTTCTTCCTCAGTGGGAACTCTGTTTGCGTTCTCACGGTCGATAACAGCCTGCTTATGGGCAGTCAGGAAGTCAGCAACATCGGATTCCTGCAAAGCGTTATGCAGAATTTCGTCATACGCCTGAATATCCTCAGCCGTGAAAGTCTCGTCAATGCTGTCAATCTGTCCTCTTGTCACATCACCGACGAACATAGCCGTAATAGCGGTCCTCTGTTCATCGGAGAAATCGTGCTGAGAGAAGAAGTCGGAAAGCTCGATACTGCGGTCAAAACTGGACTTTGCTTCAAGCATATCGGTCAGCTTGCTGTTTTCGCCGTAGCGTTCAGCCGGAGCCTGTGCGATATATGCGTTCACAAGGGAGAGCATCTCGCCAAACTGTGCTTCATCGTATCTGCTGTCAAAGAAATCAGCAAGGTCAAGCTGCATATCTTCAACGGCAAGACGGTGGACTACGGGCGAAAGAGCGATATTCTGCTCCATAGGCAGACCAAGGTCAGCCATTTTGCGAAGCATATTTGTCTCACGGACAGCGTTCTCCAAAGCCCTGTGAAATGCAGGAGCGTTCTCTTTATCCACCGCAAATGCGACCTTGCCGTCACGGACAACAGCATGATAGCTCACGCTTGTTTCAAGAAAAGGCTTGACCTCTCTGAACTGCTCAGGTGTGAGCTTGCTCATATAATAATGAGTATCACGGTTCGCACGATAGTCACGGTTGCCGACTTCCTGCGCCTTATCAGGACTTGCAAACTGCCGACGCATATTCACAACCTCGTCCCTGATGTTGCGGACTGCGAAAAGATCAGCGTGAGAAATCGTCAGCGTACCCTTGCCGGACGGATAGACTCTGCCCGAAAACTGCATACCACGGGCTTTCATGATCTCAGCCATTTTCAGGACAAGGTCACGGTCAGCGGAGAGGTACTCCTTGTTCGGAATATAACGATACTCCGCACTACCGAAGATGTTCTTTTCGGGCGGAGAATAAGGTCTGTTTGATTTGGTGGGAACAAGGTCGGGAGTGCCTGCGATACGCTTGAACCACTCTATATCTTTATCGTTGATCGCCATAATGACGGAATTATCACGGGCATAGGCATAGTAATTGATGCCCGATCTGTCAAGCTGTTCCTGCAATCTTGCAAAATCCGCAGCCTGGATCGTCACAAGGCTCTTGTCTCTGTTATCTGTTGCCTTGTGCCACATTTCGTTGCCGTATCTTTGCATATCTGTCTGCTGAACCTCCTTTTTGTCAATCTCATGTTCTGCTGCTTTTGGGATACCACGAAGCATATCATTCCAGTCTTTATATGTATCAGGGGTGATAACACGCTTCATGTCGGGGTACTGCTCCTGCAAACGCTGGGCAAATTCATTGCCTGCGGTGTCGTTGTCGGAGCATAAAAATACATTTTCAGGGGAAATATTGTGACGGAGCATCGTTTCAAGCACGATGTTCGGCTTCACGCCCATCATGGAAACGAGTCTGCAATCGGTCAGCTCTTTATCGTGCATTTGCAGATAGGAGAGCATATCTATTGCCGACTCAAAGAAAAAAGCCTTTTCTCCTGTGCCACGGACTACTTCAAAGCCGTGTCCTGCTGCCGAGCCTGTTGCAATGCCTTTGAATTTATGGTCAGTCGATGTGCCAACCTTTTCAGCACCGATCACTTTGCCCTGATCGTCATAGTATTTGAAAAGGACATTGCCTGTCTTTTCTTGCTGAGCGATACTGCCGTTACGCACAAGAGCCGATACCGTATCATAGTCAAGCCCTCTGGTCTTGCACAGGTACGCAAACACACGCCTTGCATTGTCAGCTTCGGCAAGGGAAAGCTCCCTTGCCGTTACTGTTTTCGGCTTCTGTTCGTATGTGCGGGACGGAGTATAAGTGCGGTCAATGTGTTCTCCTGTGAGGGCTTCGACCGCATCAACAAAAGACATTCCCATATATTCACGCAGGAATCCGATGTTATCGCCGCCCTTGTCCTCGCTGAAACGAAACCACGCACCACGCTCACCCGGACCGTTATCCTTGATGTGCAGGCTATCGTGGTCTTTCCACACATACTCTCTGCCGACTTTCTTCAAATCAAAGCCGTGAGCCATGAGGAACTGAGGAAGATTGACAAATGCCGCCCTTTCTTTCTGTTCGTCAGTAATTTTCATCTATTATTCAAGCCCCTGATTCTTTCTCTTTTTGGGTGTCTGTTCTCTCTGCTGAGACTTCTGCTGTCCTCGACCGCTGATACGCTGTGCATCACGCTGCATCCTGCCACGGGAAAAGAAAGCTCTCTGCGAGTCCTTCTTTGCGACTGTGACAGCAGACTTTTCACCGCCGAACACCGCAGAATGTTCCACGCCCTTTGCGGTCAGCTCTGCGGACTTCTTCCTAGCCTGCCCCTCGTCCATACGCTGCGTAAAACGCTCCTGCTTTGGAAGTGACTTGAAAAAGTCGGGATTTACATACTCCACGGCTCTTTCGCCTTTGACAGCACTCTCAATCTGCTTATATGCTTCGACATTCGCCTTAGAGACTGTGACCGCCACCGTGTCATTCTTGCGGACTACCGCAGAATACGGGATATTCTGCTTTTGCAGCTCTGCCACGATCTTTCTTGCCGTGGCGATAGGCTCAACACGGGTGTGCTTATCGTCCTTGCCGAGCGAAGCATAGTATTCGGGATTGATCGTCTGATACTTGCCCTTTTCGCCCTTACCGCCGTTCTCCTTTGCGGCTTCTGTATGGGCGATCTTGCCGATAGAAGCGTACATTACATCATTCAGGGCAGGAACATCATTCTTTGAAACAGTAATGCCGACCTTATCCTCACCCTTAGTAGCAGCGGAATATGCCACGCCTGCGGCAGTCAATGCGGACATGACCTCGACCGCCTGAATTTCCGTCATAGTCTCCACATGACGATCACCACGGGGCAACTCCTTGTAGTAGTCGGGGTTGACCTTGAAACCGCCGTCATCGGTGAGGACTGCATCGCCGTTATCCACCATAGTCATGAGCCATGACTCGACCTCAATCTCATCGACGCTGTCAAGCAATTCAAGCTGTTTCCGCATCTTTTCAAGCTCTGCCGTGGCATTCTCTCTCATCTCCTGGGGAACAAAGGGATTCTCCGCAAGGTTCTCCATATTCTTGATACCCTCACGAAGTTCAGCTCTTGCCTTGTCGATGTCCTCCTTGCTGCCGTTGTTGATGATGCCGTCGATCATGTTATAATCATCTTCCATCTGCATTTCTGCACTTGCAAGCGGCTGGTCAATGAGCTTGTCAGCGATCGAAGCGACCTGTGACCTGTCAAGCGTTTCGACCTCCTGCGCCGCCTGCACAGCACCCTCAGCAAGAGAAGGAATATCCATAGTGCCATTCTGCACCATTTCACCGAGCTTCTCGCCTGTGAGAATCATAGAAGCATCGAGCTGGTCGTTGGTCTGCTCCTCATAGTGCGTTTCGGGACGGGCGAGCTTCATGATCTTGCTTTCCAGTGCGCCGATACGCTCATTCACGCCCTTGAGCTGTTCACCGAGTTTGAGCTTGTCCACGGCACTCGTTTCAGGAGCGTTATAGGTATCGAGGATAGCCTGCTTTTTGGCTTCAAGTGTAGCTTTCTTATCGCTCAGGCAGTCAACAGTCGAGCTGTTTAGCCTTGTCATAGCATCTGCAAATGCTTCACGGCGCTCCTTGTTGAAGTGGATACCGAAGCTCTTGATCGTGTCATTGAGAGCGATCACACGGTTCAGCTTGTGTTCGATACGGTCACGCTTTGCGGTCAGGGTGTCGATCTTCTTCCAACCCTGATCTATCTTCTCCTGCCGCTTCGGAATTTTCACCTCACGGATAGCCTGAATACGCTTCTCGTTGTTAGCAATCAGAGTGCGGATACCCGGCAGATTGCCGATAGTCGCTTTCAGCATACGGTTCGTATCTTCGAGCTTGTCCGCTTTCGCACTTAGGGCTTCGATCTTCGCCTTGTTGCGGTCGATCTTGTCCGTCTGATTGGCAATTTTCTCATCAAGGGAGTCGATTCGGCTCTGATGATGCTCCGCCTTTGCGTTCAGAAAAGGAAGAAGTTTGTCCGACTTCTGAGCGCCGGACTCTTCCTGCTGTTGTTCCTGTGCCTGCGCCTGTTTTCTTCTCAGTTCTTCCTCCGCATCGACCGCAGGCTGGTCGGTGGTTCTCTTATCGTCATTATCCTGTACGGGCATAGGCTACCTCACTTTCTGCGCTTTACGATGACAACAACTGCGGTTGTGACTGCTGCGATAACCGCACTTCCGATGATGATAAACTTCTTCATGGTCTGTTCTTCCTTTCTGTTCTCTTTCTTCTGTCTGAGTAACTCGCTCCTGTTCGTCACGCTGTCTGCGGAGGGCGATCTCAGCCAGATGTTTATGGGCTTCTCTTGTAAAGTGGTCATTGGCATGACGGCGCTGGTATTCATCGTAAAGCTCCGCAAATGAGTGAACTTTATCCGCCGTCTGCACGGGTTCGGCAGGAGTTTTCTCCTGTTGCTTCTTGCGTTCATACTCCGAAATATCCGAGAGCGTTCTGCCGTTGACCGTGATGATACGGTCAAGCTCACGCTGAAGCGTAGCTCTGTCACAGAGCCACAGGTCAACATAGAACTTGCAGAGCAATAGCTGAACATCATCAGGACGGGACTGCAAGAAACTTACTGTTGTATTCAGAAGCTCCGCAACTTCACCGAGCAGTCGATAATAGCCGTCAGGCACTCCGTAAACTTGCAGCTCACGGAGCAATGCTTCATAGTCGCCGGACTGTGCCTTTGCGATGATCTCCTCGACCTGTTCCTTGTAGCTGCCGTCATAGGTCAGCACCATTTCAGCATCACCGAATCGGGCAGAAAAAGGAATATTGCTCTTGTCGAGTGCCACCACGATAGCCTGAGCCTTGTCCGTTTCAATGCGGATAAACTCACGGTTTTTGATAGCGGAAACTTCGATACCGCCGATATACGGGAAATCTGTCACGGTGCGATCATCTCCCTGATGTTGTCGATAAGCTCCATATTCGTGCTGTCGGCATCGTACTCCATAGCATACGCACCGCAGATATTCTCCTGAATACGGCGAGGGAGCGACCTCAGCGCACGAACGGGAGTACCGATGAGCTTTGCCACATTCGGGAGGTCTGCGACCGCAAGAGCCTTGTTCACAAGGTCATAAAAACGGGCGGTCTGAGAGCTGTCCATCATGAACTCATAGACGATAGTCTGCTGAGTCTCATAGTCAAGGCTGCGGAGCGTTTCGGTGGTGATACCCGTGGACTTTGCGACTTCACTCAGCTCAATATAGATTGAGCCTTTCTGCCACAGATTGTCGAGGGCTTCAAAGACAGCCTTTTTGTCCTCATCGTTTTTCACGGCGACCTGTTCAAAAACCGCTGTCATACTGTTTTTGATCTCATCGTCCATAGCTGAAACGCTGTCCTCGGAGACACCGAGGATCTTTGCGACTTCCGTAAGCTGGTTATTGTTCATAAAGATTATCCTTTCTGCTTTAAGCCAAATAATTGACTTTTCAGCGGTAGTTTGATATAATAAAGTAGTTAAGAGCGTCCTTCCGATTATTCAGAATTTGCAAAGGTGATATTCTATGAGCATACGTTCCAAAGGTAGACGTAAAATAATTGTCGATAGTCAAACATATTTATGGTATGTTGCTTTAGACGATGAATCTCCGTACAATATTCTGAATATAGTATCAGATGATAAATCCTATATTCTGGCTTGTCCGCTTCAAACTGAGAAGGAATATATAATAAGCAAAGGCAGAATGTTTCAGGCGAAAAAAACAAATGGACGATGGAACAGATATTTTCTTCCGTTTCATATTCCGGAAATCATCACTCCGAAATTCGTTGAACAGTTGATTCTTTGGTCAACAAAAAATACAGATGCTATTCCAATTAATGGTGATGTTCCTGTGTAGCATTATTCTGCTTTATATAGCTATCACCAAACAGCAAGGACACCCTTGCTGTTTTTATATACCCCTCTCCGTTTTCCACTGATAATACATCTTCCCATTGTACGGATTCTCCACGAGCTCAGGGCGCACAATGGTCTTTTTGCCCTTAGATGTATAGGAAGTCGATTTACCGTTCAGTAGTCCCTTGACCTGGGTATCGGAAAGCTCCACACCGTACACCTTTGCGATATTCATACCGCACTTGCCCTTGCAGTAGAAGCCAAACTTACCCTTGACTACATCTGCACCGCACTTCGGGCATTTCCCGATAGGCTCATTACTGCCGTCAGAAAGTGAAACAGACTTATCCACTGAGCCATATTTACCGCACATTTCAGTGATGAACTGCGTAATGCCCGACATAAAGACTGCTTCGGGCAGACTGCCGTGTTCGATCTGCTGTAACTTCGATTCCCATTCAGCGGTCAGCTTTGCAGACTTGACTTCATCGGGAACGACCGTCACAAGCTCCTTGCCCTTATCCGTTGCCCTGAGCTGTTTGCCGACACGCTCCACATAGCCATTCTTTACAAGTGCTTCGATCGTAGCGGCCCTTGTGGCAGGAGTGCCGAGTCCCTTTTTCTCCGTGTCCTCGTCATAGTTCTCATTTCCGGCTCTCTCCATAGCGGAAAGAAGTGTGTCCTCAGTGTAAGGCTTCGGCGGAGAAGTGAAGTGTTCGCCCTTGCTTGCTGCTGCCGTGAATGTCTGTCCCTCAGATACCGCAGGCAGAGATTTTTCCTCATTCTTCTTGTCGGACTGCTTTGCATAGGCTTTCCAACCCATTTCAAGCACCGTGCGGCCCGTTGCCGTGAACTCCGTACCGTTGCGGATACCTGTCAGCTTGACAGCTTCATACTTGTGCGCCGGAGCCGTTGCACTGATCAGCTTTGTTCCAATCAGCGTAAGGACATTCTTTTCGCCAGACGGCAGAGAAGAAAGGTCTGCCGTTGCGATTCCGCTTGTGGGGATAATTGCATGATGTCCCGATACCTTGCTGTTGTTGATGACCTTAGAAATATCGGGAGTATGCGAGATACCGAACCCGAAGTAGGTATCACAGAGCTTTGCCACATCAAGAGCCGTCTGCGCCATATCATCGGACAGGAATTGACTATCCGTGCGAGGGTATGTAACGAGCTTGCCCTCATAGAGCGACTGCGTATAGTCGAGCGTCTGCTGTGCCGTGTAACCAAAAGCCTTGTTTGCTTCTCTTTGGAGCGTGGTCAGGTCATACAGCTTTGGAGCTTTATCGGTCTTGACCTCACGCTTGACCGAGCTGATCGTAACCGTACTGCCGTCACAGCCGTAAACAAGCGTATCAGCGGCATTTTCATCATCAATTCTCGCAGAAGAAAGAATAAAGTCTCCGCAGTTCAGGTCAACAGTAAAATACTTCTGCTTCACAAAGCCGTTTACCTCGGCATCACGCTGAACGATCATTGCAAGTGTCGGTGTCTGAACACGCCCGATGTTGAGCTTACCGCCGTAGCGAACGGAAAACAGCCGAGAACCGTTCATTCCCACAAGCCAGTCAGCCCTTGCACGGGCATAGCCTGCTGAAAACAGATTATCATATGCAGATATAGGCTTCATCGCTGTAAGAGCCTTGCGGATAGCTGATTCTTCAAGAGAAGAAACCCACAAACGCTTCACGGTTTTTTTGCAGTTCGCCATATTATAGACATAGCGGAAAATACATTCGCCCTCACGGTCAGCGTCTGTTGCACAGATGATCTCCGAAATATCGTCCCTGTTTATAAGGCTTTTCAGGAGATTGTACTGCGCCTTTGTGCTGTCCGTGACCTGAAACTGCCACTTGTCGGGTATCATAGGGAGCTGTGAAAAGCTCCACTTCCGGTCCCAGCCGTTGCCGTAGTCATTCGGATATTTCAGCCCGACAAGATGTCCGACACACCAAGAAACGATATAGCCGTTTCCCTCGGTGTAGCCTTTGTGTGCGGAAGAAGCTCCGACAACGGCGGATATGGCTCTTGAAACACTCGGCTTTTCGCCGATGATAAGAATCATGCTAAAACACGTCCTTTCGTAATAAATTTGTTATTGATTTTTCGGGGCAGATGTGATATAATAGTATTGAATAAGAATACTATATAAGAGGTGCATACCATTGGCTAAGATCAAACCAATACTTACGCCCGAAGAAGAACGTCAGCAAAACCTTGAACAGCTTGCCAAATATCGTCCTCTTGACGATGATTTCATGCGTGAGCTTTTCAGGAATAATCTTGAACTTGCTCAGTATGTGCTTCGTATTATCATCGGAAAGCCCGATCTGAAGCTCACCAAAGAAGAAACACAGTACGATCTACAGCATCTTTTTGGGGAACGCTCTATTTGCCTTGATGTATTTGGTGTTGATGATGAAAATCAGCAATATGACATTGAAGTGCAGAGGCAGGATAAGGGGGCATCTCCTCAAAGGGCAAGATACCATTCAAGTGCGATGGACGTTGATAATCTCAGGGAGAAACAGCAGTTTGAAAAGTTGCCCAACACTTATGTGATATTCATTACCGAAAATGATTTCTTCGGCAAAGGAAAAGCTGTTTATCCAATAGAGCGTATGAACCTTGCCACGGGTGAGCCGTTTAATGACGGAGAACATATTCTTTATATAAACGGCGCATACGAAAACAAGGACGATAACTCCGATCTTGCCAAGCTGATACATGATTTCAGGTGCAGTAAGGCAGACGAAATGTTATTATCACCGTTAGCAGACCGTACCAGATTTTTCAAAGAAACACCGGAAGGAGTGGATTATATGTGCAAGGCAATGGAAGAAAGAATTACCGAAGAAAAGCTCAGAATTGCCTATAATTTATTGCAGTTAGGCACAGTTTCTAAGGAAGATATTGCAAAAGCCACTAAACTTCCTATTGAAGCGATCAACGAGCTTGAAGAAGAAATGAAAAACGTTCCGGCATAACACATCTACCAAAGCACATTTCCCATCATGGGAAGTGTGCTTTTATTCTTCTAACAACAGCCTGTAATAGTCCTCTTTTGTAAGATTACAGTATGTCTTTTTGCTATTTTCCTCCTTGCGGATATATCCTGCTTTGAGAAACGCATCACAGACTTGGTTGACTTTCGTTGAGCCTGCATTGATCACATAGGTTAAATCAACCTTATAAAACGCTCTATGACGTATCATCCAAATCAGCAGCATTTCTATTTCACTTCGGGAAATACCACGAATTTTAATACTGCTCAAAGGAGCGTACTTCCTGACAGGAACTGTGACCGCTTTTACCGCAGTCTTTGGACTATCTTCCTGCGGTAAAGGCTTTTCCATTTCGGACGGTGCATCGTTCATCTCGTCGGGAGCATCATTATTGGTGGTAAGCCCCTTTCTGCTGTCAGAAGATGTGACAGCTTCTTTGACGGGAGCAAGACAGCCATCGTCTGGCTCATCAAACACCATCAGATGATGATCTTCATCATCGTCCTCGGAATGCTCGCCGTCACCGTCCTCAATGTCAGCCATAGCGTGAATCCTCTCGTTCATCTCACCGCTGCACTCACCGAGCTTGTAAGCAGCGTAGGCAACACCGCCGATCGCACCGAGTCCGATAATACCCTTGATGATCTTCTTTACGTTCATAATAGAAACCTACAAATTTAGTATTCTACGGGTTCGCCGTAGTTGATCTTTTTAATACTTGTGATATTGGAACTCAGGTCAAGCCCGTTCCAATTATAGTAGCCCCAACTTCCGCTGAATGCCACGCAGGACGGAAGTGAATTATCATCATAAATAAACTCTATGATACACTTTCCGTTGCCTGCACCGCCAAACCAATGGTATTTACCCTCACCATCATCAGCATAACCTTTACTGTCGCAAATCTTGACGGTAAACTGTTGTCCTGCCTCGTTGGTGACGAGAAATCTGTCACCGCAATATCCGTACCATACGCCCATAGCACAGCAGTAATCTCCGTACTCATCACGCATTATTCCAGTGCCTGTAATAGTGTCCACAGAACAGCCTTGAATAGCGTCCCATGATGGTGACCTTGTAAGCCCAGAACTGCGTTCCCCACAGTAGCACGAATCCCAGCCTTCTTCATCGGGAAATTCGTAGATAACCTCTACCGTTTCCGTCTTTCCGTCAGCACTTGCGGAAACTGCGGAATATCCGTCCTTTTCATCATCTGAAAGAACAGGCTCGACCGTTACCGTGTACTCCGTACCCTCACGCAGACCTGTTATGTAGCAAAGCTCATTGGATTTGAACTCAAAATACATATTGTCCGCATAAGCGTAATCTTCATCATGAGCCGTGCAGCTCACAGTGTAGTCACGGTCAGTATCGCCATCCCAAGTGACTTTCAGGCAGGAAACAGATATTGTCGATACATTTAGGTTATCCGCTGTCAGCTCGATCGGTTCAGGTTCGGAAGATACTCCTGAAAACTCCATAATAAAGCCCATTACAAGGCTCAGTGCTTTCCTCTGAAATTCAGGATCGAACATCGTTATCACGCTCCTTTTCCGATTTCAGGAGCGTTGTAGTCAGCAGGTACGGCACTCCGATCAGAAGTGCAAGCACCGCTGTCACCACCAGTAACACAGGGATATACTCCGTCAGAGCCATATAGTCTATCACGTTTCTTCTCCTCTTTCTCTTTGGCTTTCATTTCCTTGACGAAAGCACGGTATTTCGCTGTATATTCATAGGACTTGCCGAAGATATTGACCGCTGCCTTATACAGCATTGGCTCATGTTCCTCGATGATCGCAAGCTCCTCAGTGATGTGCTTGCTGAAAGGACAGCCGACACAGCCCGTTCTCCGCAGTCCATACTCCGTATAGCATCGGGAGTGTGTCACACCGAACATCTGCTCATAGTCCTTTTTATCGCCGTCCGTATACCAAAAAATCGGACGGAAGGTATTGCACCCCTTAGACTTGCACTCGGAGAAACAGGTCTTGAAAGCTGCGGAACGGATACCGCCCTCAGCCTGCCGAATACCCGTAATGTCAAGATCGGCATCGTGTTCCTTGACGATACGCTTTGCTGGTTTCTTCTTCGCAAACTCACAGCACTTATTGGAAATGGGGAAATCAGGCGGATTCGCCATGATGAACTCTTTGAGGAATCGGTTACGATAAATCGAAAAACGACTTATCTTCTGAATACCGTCCTTGTCAGAGTAACGCTCACCGCACCACCATTGCAGAGCCGTCTTGCACCGAGGATATTTCTGCAACAGCACTTCAAGAGGTTCGTCCTCCCACTGAAAACCATGAGCCTGCAAACGCATCATCTGTTCGGAAACATATTTCGACAGGAAAGGAACACCATACTGTTTCACACAGGTCGGGATAGGCTTATCGGGCTTGACACGCTCAATGGTGATACCGTATTTCTGTTCAAGGAAGTCAAGATGCTCCTTAGTGGCGGTGTATTCAAGTCCAGTATCTATCCAGAAATACTTGACTTTGCCGTCCTCATCGACCTTGTGTATCAGGTCAAGAACAATATCACTGTCACTTCCTCCGCTGATACTGCACACGGGCGAATATGACCGCATCATAATACGCTGTGCTTTGCAAAAAGCAGTATAAATGGTGTAGTTGTTGTTATCGGCGCACTTGTTCAGGATTTCTTCATTCATCACGAAGTCCTCCTAAAATATGTGCGATCACATCGACCGTCCAACCGTTGCCGATACACTTATATCGCTGGGTATTGGAAATGCCTGCGGTATAGTTGTCGGGAAGTGTCTGTAAACGCTCCGCTTCAATCGGCGTGAGCTTGCGGATAACATAGTCACCGTCAGGAAGGTCTATCTTATACAGACCTGTCTTTGCGCCCTGACCGCCGCCGTTAGCTGAGAGCGTAACGGACTTACCGACTACGGAATAAATACGCTGTCCCTGTCCGCCTTTGCCGTAATGTCCGACACGAACGGGAGTGCATACAAGACTATCTTTCTGCACAGTAGTCAGGCAGTTGGATTTGCCATCCTCACGCACTTCGATATGCTGTTCGGTCTTACCCTCATCAACATATCTTCCGCGCTGGGCGGCACCGACAGGCATAGCGACCGCAGTTGTTCCGCCGTTAAAACCTGAATTTTTGATAAGAGTTGCTTCACCGTATTTGTGATAGCCTGCCATTACAGTTCGTGACTTGTCCGTACCCTGATATGTATTGATAGGGATAGGCTCTGCAACCATTGTTCGCTGTTTGCGTTCAAGTGTGTTATACAGCACCGCACCCGGATAACGTGCAGTCATACAGTAGGACTTATCCTGCCAAGCGACACCGCTTTCAAGAATATCTTTCAGCAGGATACCCTTATCTTCGGGAAAAGAAGAAACAGGGATATTCGTCCAGTAGCAGCGTTTACGGTTCTGCGCCGATACAAGCGACGAGTTTATCATAATCGGCTCAACGCCGAGTGTTTTGCTGATCTCGTCCTTGATACGCTGATGAACGGAATAGTTGTTTTCATAGAGGAAATACTTACAGCCCGATTCCTCTAAAGCTCTTACATACTCCTTAAAGAGCCTGAAACCTTCGCCATTGCAGTCAACCTCTCTGTCTTTTTTTGCAATAGACCAATAGGTGCAGGGCGAACCGCCAAGCAGAAGATCATACCCCTTAAACTGAGTAAAATCGCCGTCATATACATTCCCGTGATGAACAATATCGGGATAATTGCGCTGTGAGACCGTGACAGCGTACTTGTCGATCTCAAAGGCATCATAACACTCTACGGGAATGCCTGCCCTCTGTAAAGCAAGCATACCGCAGGAGATACCGTCAAATAAACTGAGTACCTTCATTAGACAAATTCTCTCTCTTTTCTCATTGTCTTATGTTGTTTGTTCTGTTGTCGGGAACTTTGAATCCAGTGGGTTCAAAGTTGATTATGCTTCGTAGTAGTCCTCACAAAGCTCGTTGTAGTTCTCCTGAAGCTCGTCAAACTCCTCGCAGAGCTTGTCATACTTCTGCTGGATCACGGTCTTGTCGTGGGCGAAGCTCTCCGCAGCAGTCAGGCTGCCGATGAACTGTCCTGCCTCAAAGCCACGGAGAAACCACTTCTTTCTCACGCCCTCGACCGCTTTTGCGGAGAGTCCTGCAATTCCGGCGGCACCTGCCACCGCTGCCATACACACACCGATCTTCTTCATCTTGCTCATTCTTTGTCCTCACTTTCTTAGATCTCATCGTCCTGATCATCGTAGAACTTCATATCGTCCTCAGTGATCTCGTTATCATCGTCATACTCAGGCTCGTCCTGCATAGCGGACTTGCTGTTTCCGCCGCCGTTCTTTTTCTTCATCAGGAAGAAGCCTGCACCGCCGACACCGATCAGAGCGATCGCACCGAAAACGAGCATCATACTGTTCTTATTCATCGGCACAGGCTTTGCCTGAGCTGCGGAGTCAGTTGCATCTTCGCCGTCCTCAGCAGTTTCCTCTGTGTCTGCGGTATCTGCACCGTCGCCGGACTGCACTCTGCCGTTTGCCTTTTCAGCCGCCTGAGCTGCCTGTTCGGGCGTGATCTTCTTTTTCTCATCATCGTCCTCAGCTCCGGCATAAAGCAGTGCGTACAGATCGTAATCGTCAACTTTGTTCAGGAAAAATACCTGATCTTCGGCATTCTCCGCAGAATAGTTGATAAGCACATAGAACACATGACCGTCCTTTGTAGTAACGGCGATGAACTGCATTTCCTCGGAATTGTAGACAATTCTTTCGGACTTGATAAGCGTTGCATTACCGTCCGTATCGTAATAGGAATCGCCGTAATAATCAGGCTCAACCTCAGTTGTTCCTGCTTCGGCAAGATCGCTCATGACCTCACGGAACTTCTCCATATCATCGGATTCTTCTGAAACAGAAGAAGTCACCTCAGTATTGGAGCTTTCCTCTGTATCGGCAGTTGTCTCCGTAGTATCTGCCGAGCTGTCCTCATCGACCGCAGTAGTTTTAGCCGCATCCTCTCCGGCAGAAGCCCTCTCAGCGGCAGAAGCGGTAATACCGCCTACACTTGCTGTTGCAAGCATGAAAGCTGCAAGCATAGAACTAAAAAACCTTGCTTTCATTTGTATCCTCCTCGGAATTTGTATTGATTGATATTTCGCCGTTTGCAAGCGCTTCAAGCATATCGTCCGTAATGCCCTGTGAACGAAGGCGCATGAGTGTGTCATGCTCCTTTGTCACAAGACTGTTTACGTCCTTGATCTCACAGCTAAAAACTACGGCGAGCTGAGAGTGTTCAAGCACTCTCGCTTCGGACTCCAGTTTTGCAAGTTCCTCCTTATCGGACTGGATTCGCTTTCGCAGGAAGTCCTGTCGCTGATGATTCTCAGCGATCTTTTTGTCTATTCGCTCCATAGCCCCTCCTTAATACAGCACCAGTCGGGGATCAATGTAGTCCCAACCGTAGCCGTCCGTGTCTATATAAATGTGGAAATTCACATTTCCTGCCGTTGTTTTTGCAAACTCCTGTCCGTCATTGACCGTATCGCCCTCAGAGAAGCCACTCAGAAGCACAGCATTTGCAATGGTGACTTCCGTATCACGCTCCGTACCTCCGCTGCCGTCATACCAATACTCCACATCGTCCTTGCGAATGGTGATCTTGTTATCGTCGGTATTCACATCGGTGATCTTGCCCTTGAACGGAGCTTTGAGCCTATCGCCATTGGTGCAGTACACCTTGATACCCTGATACAGACCGTCGCTGTCGGTGTTCCACTCCGTCATTTCATAGCCGAACTCTCGTTTCAGCGAGTAATCACGAATCGCAGCACCTGGAAGAAGATTGTGCAAAGTCTGATGATTACCGTACATCGTTGCGGAATCCTCTGCGCCGACTAACAGTGCATAATACTGTAAGCGTTCATCGGAATGTGACATACTGCTGAGTTTGTCAGCAATGACCTCATCAAAGGTCTTGTTCTGCTTGACATTGTAGTAGAGCTTGCATTCCGTTTTCCACTTGTACTTTTCATAGTAACCGTACATACACACATCGTTCAGACTGCTGTTCCAGATATGGGTATCTGTCGGAGATACCAAGAACCACGCATCTGTGCCGTCCCAACCCCAAAAACTGCGGTCGTGACGCTCTCCGCCGTGCATAAAGAAAAATGTGTCGGTATCGTTGTCGATGTAGTAGAACGGGTGGCTTGTGCCGGAATACCAGCGGTGATCCATGATGAAGAAGCCTGTTTCTCTGTAATCGTCTTGCGCATCAAGCACACGGTAGCCGTCTGTGATGCAGAGATAACCGTCATCGTCCTCATACTGCGAAAGCTCTGATGTGATCGCAATCGGCTTGAAACGGTACTTATAGGGCTGCCCGTCATAGATATAAGCGTCCTGTTCGGCTCTGTAATATGTTCCCGATGAAGCGTTCCCACCGCCCCAATAGTTGTATGGGGAAAGCTCCTCCCAACGGGACTGATTATCATACCAATAGACGAACTCATATTCCTCATTGAAGATTTCTTCAAGCAGATCTTCTGTATCGCCGTCAAATTCCCAATAGTAAATATCATCGTTATCGGCATCGAAATCATAATAATAGGCACAGAGGAACGACCACAGCTTGTAGGTGTCGAAGTCATACACAGGATCATAGTCATAGACCGAAGAACGTCCCCACACCCATTCATCAGGTGTGTCGGTGAGGTCGCCAGTGTTTGCGCCGAAAGCCGCAAGACCGTTTTGCCAGTCAGCAGAACTGCCGACCTTGCGTATCTTCTGATTGAGGTTATAGGCAAGCTCCGTGTAGTATTTCTCAGCTTCGGAGAGGTCATAATCCTGAGCCGCATAAGTGCCGAGGGTGAAACCGCTGTGCGAGGAAGTTGCAGAGAATATCATCGTAAATACTGCAAATGCAAGCAGTATCACAATGACAGGTATCGCCAGACAAAGAAAGAACTTCTTGACCTCGCTCTCATAGACATTCTTCACGAATTTCCAAGCAGCTTTTAGTGCTGCGGAGATCGTGTCCTTTGCCCTTTTCTTCTTTTCCGGCTTCGGCTTTTTCCGCTTCTTGTAGCTGTCATGTTTGTCTTTCAGCTTGCTTTCCTGACGGCTCAGGCGGTTATTGGACTTCGATTTCTTGTCATTCAGACGGTCACGCTGTTTTTCCTTTTTCTGCAAACGCTGGGGCTTGCTGACCTTTTGTGCAGTCGGCTCTACCACACGCCTTTTTGCAGAGTCGATAGCGTGAAGAAAATCGTTGTCCTGATCTTCGTTGACCGCCTTTTGCCAAGCGGACGCTTTCATTCTGCCTGCGGTATAGGTGGCAGGCTTAAATGCAAGCAGTCCCGGACTACTGAGCTTTGTGATATTACGCTGATTTCTCAGTTCTTTGGTGCGGAACTTGTTTTCAGTCCTGAGCTGTTTGCGCTCAAATTTCAGCTCACGCTTTGTCTGCTGATACGCCTGTAATCGGCGCTTGTTCATAGCCTTTCGGAGCTTATTTCCGTGGGCAGGCTTGACCTTTGCCTTGTATTCAGCTTTCGCTTGTTTCAAGGCAGTCTTAGTTGCTGCCATTTTCGGCTTGCCTGTTTTCGCCTTGTAGAGCCTGTTATCGGCTCTCTTTAGCTGAAACTTCGCCCTTTCAAGTTTGTACTGCTTCTTTGTTTTCAGGTGGTGATGCATACCCTTGACAGCATCGACCGCCGTGCGGCCCATGAGAAATACACCACGGTGATAATCGTCCACCGCTTCACGGGTGTACTTCTGTTTGAGCTTGTTGCGAACTTCACGCTGGGCAGTCTCCGATGTTTTCATAGCGACAGTCTCCGCAGCGAGTGCCGTATCGACTGCCGTCTGCGTAACATCGTGAACTGTGAAATTCACAGCACGGGCATTTGCCTTGAACAGCTTGCCCTTCATGGTCTTGGGCTGCCATGATTTTATTGTCCGTGTGACCGAGGACTTATCGCCAGTGATACGGTATTTTGCATTAGCGACCTTGTGAATGATACCCCTGCCGCCGTGGTGCATCTTCTCGCCACGGACGATATATGCACGGGTATGAAATCGACCTCGGCTGTTTGCTTCACGGCGGAAGTCTATCTGAAACAGCTTCGACCGTCTGCTGACTTTATCGAAACGTGCCTGCGCTTTGCGGAGGTTATTTTCTTTTCTCTGTAAGCTCATAAATCCTCCATTCTGCGCAGTTTATACGTCACCAACTTTGGTTGTCATTAAGCGGTACATCTGCGTATCAGTCGGGAACTTATCCGTAAACGGCAGAAGCACCTTATCATAGCGGATAAGTCCTTCGCCCGGACCGCTGTTCGTGACATACTTCATCTGCTCTTTGGAAATGTGCAGTTTTTCCGCTAAAATATCACGGTCGCCTGCGGCTTGATTCAGCATATACACGAAGTCCGAGTTATCAAAGATGTTCTCGACCTCCTGAGAAGAAAGCAAGTCCTTGACATTTTGGGTGATACCTGTCGGCACTCCGCCCCATTTACGGAAACGCTTCCATATTTCAGCAGAATATTTCGCCGTCTGCTCCTCTTTCAGCAGGAGATGAAATTCATCAATATAATAGCGAGTAATCTTCTTTTTTTCACGGTTCGCAGAAACCCTGTTCCATACCGTATCCTGCACGATAAGCATACCGACCTTTTTTAGTTGATTGCCCAGCTCCTTAATGTCAAAGCAAATAATTCTGTTTGTCATATCAATATTTGTCCTGTGGTTGAACAAATTCTGAGAGCCGTTGACAAACATTTCAAGGGAGTTTGCCACACGCAGAGCGACCTCACCCTCGTTATGAAGCTGTTCCTGCAAATCAGACAACAGCGGCATCTTTTCGACCGTAGGTTCATTCTGAACAAAGTCCTTGTAAATACGCTGTACGCACTTGTCAATGACCGAGCGTTCTTCCGCAGACAGACCGTAACGACCGCCGACAATGATCTCACAAAGAGAAATCAGAAAATCGGACTTATTGGCGATAACTTCCATAGGATTGCTGAAAAGATAATCATCAATGGTTATATCCATTGGATTGATATGCTGTTCACTGTTTGAAGCAATGCGGATAAGCTGTCCTTGCAAAGCTGAAACAAGCGGATAATACTCACCTTCGGGATCGCAGATGATAATATCATCGGGAGTCGTCAAAAAGCAGTCGAGGATCTCACGCTTAACGCTGAAGCTCTTGCCTGCGCCCGGTGTTCCGAGGATAAGTCCGTTCGGGTTTTTGAGCCTTGATCTGTTGGCACGGATCATATTGCCCGACAGCATATTGATACCGTAGTAGGTAGCCTGTCCGTCCTGGAAAAGTTCCTTTGTTGTAAATGGTACGAAAATAGCGATGCCGCTGGTGTGCATCTCACGGCGGACGGGGATCTCGTTATAGCACAGCGGAAGTGTGGAAAGGAGCGTCTGCTCCTGCCGATAGTCATAAGGAAACATCATGCAGTTGTTCTTCTGGCAAGTTCTTTTAAGCATCTCAGAAAGCAGTTTCAGCTCTTTCTTCGATTTTGCGTATGCCCTCAGCGAAATGCTGATATGGAACAATCGCTCATTTTTGCTGTTCAGATCACCGAGGAGTTTTTCTATATCCTCGATATACATCTTGATCGCAGGGGGCAGAATGTCGGGATCGTAGCCGGACTGTGATGCTTTTTTCTGTTCGTCGATCTTCATCTGCTCCACATTGGTGAGCTTCTTCTTGACGAATTTCAGGGCATCTATCTGGTCCAGCGGTTCGACATGAATGTTCACGCAGAACAGATTCTGCATTTCAAGGAAGTCCTTGAGAATTTCATCGGGCAGCTCTCCGGCGAGGATATTCATACCCCACACAGCGCCGTAGGCATTGCCGATCTCAAAATCGCTCTTATTGAATTTGAGCGAGGGCGGACAGATGAAATCCTTTGTGTCCATTCCTGCCCTCAGCATTTCGCCCCAATCGAAAATGAATGGGGAATTTCTGTAAGGGTTCAGGGCATAATACAGAGCTTCAAGCCGCTGTCTGCCGTCAAGCAGTTCCGCTTCGACACCAAAGGCTTTGAAGCCCTTGATAACATCGTTCTTAATGCTCATGAGCTTTGCCCTTGCCGCCTTGTATGATGTGGATTCGATACCGAATGTCAGGAACTTACGAGCTGACTGACCGTTGCTGCCTTTCAGGAGCTTGTCGGTAAGCATTTCGCTGTATTCCTTGCGGATAGAGTTGAAATCATCGTCGTGTTCGGGTATCTGCACCGTTTTGACGAGCTTTGCCTTTGATCTGTTCTGATTTTCAAAGGTAAGCTGAAATTTGATCGTATTGTCAAAGAGATTGATCACATCGCAATACTTGGAAAAGATATTGTTCTGCTCATCAAACTCTGCAATGGAGTAGTTGGCATCGTAAAACTGCACCGTCAGGGAAAAGAAGTTTTCGCTGACCTGACACACACCGTCCTTGTACATACAAAGAAACGGTATCGTGTTCTGCACAGTATTCTTACCGCCGTTTTCACTCCTGATCTCCGCCATTTGTGCGGAGAGTATCTTTTTCTCCTCTTTTGTAAGCTGTGAGGCAGGCTTGCCCATGATAACAGCCGACTTCGACTTATTATCACTTAACTTGGCATTTCTCTTTCTAAAGCCCATTGTGACCTCCGTTTATTTCAAAGCGGAGACACCGAAAGTTATACTATTATATATAAGAGCCGTATCAGCCTTTTCTTTCGGCATCTCTCAACTTCTTCTTGATTCTGTTGTATTCGATCTGTCTTTCGATAGAAACGAAAATGTTTGTTGTTCGGTAATATCGCTTTCTCGGTCTTGTGAAGTATTCACGCATGAACTTCACCTGTTTCTCCAAGAACACCCCGTTTTTCTTGTAAATGCCGCAGAGTATCGCAGGTGCGGCGACCGCACCCATAGCGAAGATCGCTCCCGACATTCCGATAGACGCTCTTGTGAGAAAGTACACAGGCGCACCAAGAACAAGACCGATACCGAAGCATATTACCTGTCTTTTTGTAAATCCCATGATGAACTTCTCTTTGATGTCGTTCAAGTCCTTTGGGATCGGTACATAATGTGCCATAAAACCTCCGATCTTGTTCTCAATGTGCGCTAAACACAGATTTTGAGATAGCTCCTGTGCGGAGAATCGTGAAGATAAGTGCTGCGGTATAGCCGAGAAGCAGTCCCATTTGCAGGATAACGCCGTCTGTACTTGCATTCAGAGCAACGATTGCATTGGAGAAAAGCGTCTTGAAAATACCGAGTGCCACTACGATAAAGAACCCCTGGAAAGAAAGAGCGAGAAGCTGTTTGATCCAGTTCTTACCGATAGAAGCCCATTCACCGCTGTCCATCATTGTAGCCATAGGGATCGGTGCAATGCTGAGATACATAAACACCTCGATGATACGGCTTGCAAGTGTGATAACGATAGCGACTATCAGTATCAGCACCCCAAGATGAACGATCAGGGAAATAAACCACACCGTCATCAGCTCGCCCAAGCTCAGACCGCTGAGAGCCGTCCTGTTGATGGAGAGCGTCTCGGAGAGATAATCTCCGCTGCCGAATAGTGTGGCAAGCCCGTTGGAGCATACCGTTGTGCCAAACGAGAATAGTGCCGAAGCGATGTAATAGGTGTTGGCGACCAAAATTACACCGCAAAGTGCTTTTATGATCCATTTTATAAAAATAGAATCATCAAAGTCTTTGAAGTTATTTCCTCGCAGTACCATCTGTATCAGTTCATTCAGCAGGATAACTGTCAGAATGAAACCGCCGATAGGCACTACGACATTGTTGCAAAGCGTTTCGATCGTTGTCCAGATCGTTGTTCCGCCAGTACCGCCGCCAGTAAACTGTGACGGGTGCTGAGTTACGAAGTCATTGACAAGTCCGCCGCTGCCGCCCGTTCCTGTTGTCTGCAAGAACGTATCGGACAGGAGGTCGGAAATGCCGTCGAATTGGCTTGTTATACCGTCTTTGAACAGGTCTTTACACCAATCTTCCAGTGCATCGATCGCATCGCTGATAATTCCCATTATTCATCACCTCGTATAATAGATTTTAGGGTGATTTGAAGAGCACCCCAATGAACCTCTGCCACACTCAGTTGAGAGAAGCAGCAGTGAAATCAGAATGAGCGTAGCGAATGGAGATTTCAATGCTGCCGGCGGAGTTCCGCCGGGTTTAATCAAACAATCAACAGGCATTCACATACCCATGATAAAATAGCTGTGATCAGCAGGAACAAGTTCTGTTTCACCTCAGTCGAGCCGCATGGCTGCTTCCGTAGAGAGTCTGTTCCCCAGAGCTGTGAGTTAGCTGCTTACACGTAGGCTGTTTATCCGGGATGTGTTCCATCCGTTTTTACAGGCAGTACGGATCATCGCATCGGAGCGCCCCGGAGTGGATTCTGATAAGCGAGGTTGATGATGCCACAGTATCATGGGTAGCTGAATGCCTGTTGATCGCAAATCCCGATGAAGGGAGGTGGAAATTGTGAATCAAGACAAACTTTATGTTGGCATTGATGTCAGCAGCAAGAATAACGTCTGCTATCTCATGTATTCCGACGGCAGTAAACATAGTTCGTTTTCTGTGCCGAACAACAGGAATGGTGCAAAAATAATTGTTGACAGAGTTACCTCTGTGCTTCTCTTGCAGGATATTCCACAGGTTGTGATCGGTATGGAAGCGACTTCCGTTTACGGCGACAATCTCATGCGTTTTCTTCGTGAAAGCGGCAGTCTTGGACGATTTGAAAGAAACCTGCATATGCTCAATCCTAAGCAGGTCAAGAAGTTCCGTGATGCCTATTCAGATCTTCCGAAAAACGATCATGTTGATTCCTACGTCATTGCTGACCACCTTCGCTTCGGCAGAATCAATAAGGAGGTCTATATGGACGATTACAAGTATCAGGCGCTCAAAATGTATACAAGAGCGCGTCACCAGCTCGTACAGGAACTGACACGGGAAAAGCAGCGTCTTCTGAACACTGTTTTCATAAGCTTTTCCGGACTGACACAGGAGAAGATCTTCTCCGACAAATTCGGCGCAACGTCAATGGCTCTGATCGAGGAGTTTTCTTCGCTCGATGAGCTTGCATACATGAGTACCGATGAGCTTGTAGATTTTATCCGTAAAAAAGGGAAAAATCATTTTGACGATCCGGAAGAAATTGCAGAAGCTGTTCAGCGTGCTGCGAAGAATTCTTATCGTCCGCCGCAGGTCATTGCAGATGCCGCCAAGCAGATGCTCGCCATCTCTATGAATACCATTCGTCTGCTCCAGAAGCAGATCAAGGAGTATGACAAAGCGATTGAAAAGATGCTGGAAGCATTCCCACAGACACTGACCTCGATCAAAGGCATTGGCAACATTTATGCTGCCGGAATCATTGCTGAGATCGGTGATATTAACCGTTTCCCCAGTCAGGCAGGCCTTGCGAAATATGCCGGTCTTGTCTGGACTCAGCACCAGTCCAGTGACTTTGAAGCTGAGGACAAGCGCATGATCCAGGGCGGTAACCATCATCTGAAATATTATTTGTGCGAAGCTGCAAACGCTCTGAGAAGATGCGACCCGGAGTTCAAGCGCTTCTACGCTCTCAAATACAAAGAGGCTAATAAGCACAACCACAAACGCGCACTCGCTCTCACTGCCAGAAAGTTGGTCAGGTTAGTCTATACACTGCTGAAGACTAACCGCCTGTATATTCCGCCGGAGGAGTATTGATCCGGCACCTCCAGCCCGTCGAAAAAATTTTTCGGCGCAGGCTTTAGTAGGAGATACCCTTTTTGTCTCTTCTTAGGCAGAATGTATGGATTTCTTCCTTGCTTTTCTACTTTTTGCCTATTGACATTTTACCGTAGGACTCCAATCGTGGGAGTGACTAAAGGTCTGTCATATTTGACAAGCTGCCGAAGCTCCAGTTTGGAGGGCAGAAGGTCACGGCAGAAATAAGCAGAGCCGAAGTGATTGCCCTTAGTGGTACATTCCATGTTCTGCCGTGTATGGTAGTCCACACGCCCGTCAAAGGAGAGCATCTGAATTTCGTTGTTGAAAATCTTATATCTCGCCTTGCCTTGAATACTGTTCACGGGCAGGAGCAGAGCGAAGGGCTTCTGAAAAGAAAAAGCTCTTTTTAAGACTTCATTCTTTTTGCTGAATGGGGGATTGGACACAAGAATGTCCCAATATTCGGGTTCATACCTGAAAAAGTCCTGTCCCTCCTTCAAGCTGCTTCGCTCCACTTCATAGCCTTTTTCCGAAAGAAACTGATAGAAAGCACTCCATTCCTCATCGAACGGACACCATATCTTCTTATCTTTCGGAAGAAACTCCAGTAACGGTTCTACCGCATAAAATGGTGTGTAGACCTCATCTCCTGCACTTGTTCGGTTAGCTGTCAGATAACCGATGTTTATTCCCATTCTGTCTTATCGCTCATACCCACCACAACCCACCGCTGAGCGACCTTTCATAATTCTATTGGAACGGCATTATTTATATAGCGTTCAGCCGAGGTTTACGCTTGTCTCTTTTCTTGATTAGCCGTGTGTCAGATTACACTGCACCCGTCATCATACCCTCAAGTACGGGAACGAGAATGATAGCAAGCAGGATCAGACCAAGACCAGCCATAAGCTGCTTCATGCCCTGAGACTTCGCACCGGGGTTATCGTTGCCGTAACCTTCAAGGAGGTTTACGACGCCCCAAAGCGAAACACCGCCGCCGATCAGGCAGATAACGCTCTTGAGGACGGTGCAGGCAGTAGTGATGAAGGACGAGGTATCGACCTCGCCTGTGCCTGCTGCGAATGCCTGAGTTGCACAGGTAGATGCCATGATGCCTGCAACAGTGCAGAACATCGTTGCCTTCTTTGCACCACGGGTGAGCTTAGAGAGCCACTTGTGCTTAGGTGCAGAGGTAGTGGTTGCTGTCTCCATAGCGGTAGCATTGACCGCAGAAATATTCAGTTCGTTCATAGGTAAAAAGTCTCCCTCAAAATAAAAAAAGTAGTGTCCGCAGCTTCAACCGTTTCTCTTTTATTCGGTTTCTTCACTGTCCGAGTTAAAATCCGACATATATCTCTTTTTCGTCGGTTTCCTCAGAATTTTGTGTATCAGCGGTTTCTGTTTCTGTTGCTGATACTGTTGTAACTTCCTGTCCGGCGGCCGTCATATCAACACCATACCCCGTGAACTTTTCCTGTCGAGACAGTCTCAAACGCATCGCCTTTTGGTCACTCACAAATTTTTCGATGTTGAACCCCATCTCAGGATTATCGTCCAAGAGCATTGGATATTGCTTATGACGGGTAATGTCAAACTTGTCCGAGAAGAACGGACGCACTCCTCGCACCTGTAAGATACATTTACCGCCGTCCATGACCGCCAGTTCGTCCTGACTTTTCAGTTCTTTGCCGAGCTTCTGATAGTTCATACCGTAGCTTTCACTCTGACCTCTGTTAGTAGAAGTATTAAAGGAGTCGATTGTCTCTTTTCCGAGACTTTCACTGATCTCCTTTAATGTTGACTTCTCCTTGCCGCCCAAAAACAGCATCGTATCACAGTTGCCTTCGATCGTGTCTGCATTGTCTTTGTAAATAGCCTTTAGCTGGCTCTTAGCTTGCAAGATGATACTTGCCGATATTTCACGGCTTCGGATAGTCGCAATGAGCTTCTCAAACTGCGGTATTTCGCCAATATTGGCGAACTCGTCTAACAAACAGCGTACATGATAGGTCAGCTTTCCACCTGGGGAATTATCTGCTTTGGTGCAGAGTAGGTTGAAAAGCTGGGAATACATGATCGCTACAAGGAAGTTGAATGTGGCATCTGTATCGGAGATAATGATGAAAAGCGCACTCAGCTCGTCACCGAGCTTGTCGAGGTGCAGCTCATCGTAGGAGGTGATCTCCAAAACCTCATCTATTGCAAAAGGCGCGAGTCGTGTCGAACAGCTAATTAGGATAGACTTAGCCGTTTTGCCGGCAGCGAGCTTATACGCCTTGAATTGTTTGAGTGCAAAAGCACCCAAGCGCCGTTGTTCGGCATCGGGTTCTGTTTCAAAAAGATCGGCATAGTCTGCCATTACTTCGGGATCACTATGCTCTGTACCGTTCAGCCAACACTCTACAATTTCAAATTCAAGGTCTATCGCATTCTTGAACTCCTCATCGTCCTCACGGCATTCCGAAGCGTTTATCATATCAATAAGCGTTTCAAAATTCCATTGTTCAGGATCATACATCGCAAAGATAAGAGCGATATATGCCGTGTACAGGAGCTTTTCGGCTTTTACCCAAAAGTCATCGCCGGACGGCTGCTGAGAGGAAGAAGTGTTTTTTATCAAGACCTCGACGAATTTCAGAATGTCTTTTTCACGGTTCTTTTCGCTGATGTACGCAAACGGGTTGTAGTGCATCGACTTTGCAAAATCAATGGTGTTGAACACCTTGATCTTATACGGCTCATAAACAATCTGTCTCTTGCCGTCCTTGTCCACTGTATACAGCACCTCGCCGTTTTTGCCGCGCGCTGGGCGGCCCCGTGCAAGCATTTTTCCGCACTCGACCAAAACCGTTCCCTTCGGATCGGTAACTACATAGGAGGAGTGCATTTGCATCAGGTTCGGCTTCACGAAAAAGCGCGTTTTACCTGAACCTGAACCGCCGATAACGAGGATATTTTTATTTCTCGCATACTTCGGTTCAGAGGGCTTGCCCATAGTCAGAGATTCCGTTTTCGTGAGAATGACGTTGTTATCGGGATTTGAGCAGTCCATATACGGCTCAATATCCTTTTCACCGCCCCATACGGCAGAGCCGTACTCCTCTCCCTGACGGAATTTCTTCTTGTTTTTCGACTTGACATAGAGGACTAACCTCATTACACCCGCAAGAACCAAGCCGAAAAGAAGATCAAACGGGTGTAAACTGGGAAAGATTCGTGCAAACGCCACACCGAGATTGCTCATAAAGGGCAGGAGCTTTTCCTGAAATCCATTGCCCTCAGCGGTTCGGTACGCAAAGCCGATCAGGTTGCCCACATAAGAGAAAGCTACATAGGGAACAGCCTTGATGATCAGCTTTTTGAGCTTTCTGGTGTTAAGCTGCAATACGCAGTCTTATCCTTTCCGCAGTTATCGGCACAAAAGTCTGCCGTAAAAATATCATCGCCCCTTGCCCGTGGAACGGGTGCGGACTTGAAGTAGTCATAGATCAACGTCTGTTCTCCTATGTGCGATTCTTCGCACGGTTTTTCTCTCTCTGTTTCTGTTTACGAGGTCTGTTTGCCACCTTCTGAGCCTGCTGGTGCATCTGCTCACGGGTAAACTCGCCGCGCTTCTGCGATTTGCCCTGTCCCTTGCCGAGATACTCCGAAAATGCTCTCTTGAAATTCTCCGTTTTAGCAGCGGAGAAGAAAACATGATAGGTAGGCGGCTGGGTGCTTTTATCTCTTTTCAGAGCAAAATCCACATCGTATTTTCGTGCGGTTTTCAGGAAATCACCGATATTCCGGTCTGAAACCTCAATGCTGTCGAGCTTGGACGGGGACTTCGCCTGCAACTGCTTGTAGGTCATTCGTCCCTTTTTCTCCGCCTTACCCGACATAAACTCCTGCAAGGCAGATTTCAGCACATCGGCGGTCAGTTTCTCCGCCTTGATCGAAATATCTATGGTTTTCTTAGCACCGCTTTCGTAGTCGGACGGCATTACGCATCACCGCCCGTGATCTCATAAACGGCATACGCCTCGGTCGAAAGCCAGTCATGAAGGGCTTTGAGTGCATTATCTGCTTCATCGGGCGTGTCATAGATACCCATAGGAATCTTGTTGCCAGCGGTATCCGTGCCGATCATTTCAAAATCGGGCTTGATCGTGCCGTTTTCCTCGTCAATTTCGGCATCATCCCAATTTGTTTCAACGCCGATCTTCACGATGTTGGCATAGTTCAGGAACTCGCCAAACTGCGTAACGATAGTCTTAGCCATTGTCCTCACCATCCTTTCCGTAAAGCTCTGAGAGCTTGTTGTGATACTCCTCCTGCGTTTCATCGAGATCGCAGAAAACGCAGCTCAGAAGATTATAGCTGACCTTATCACCGAGCATATCCATAACGATAGCTTCAAATTCGCTATGAAAACGGTTAAAAAGTCCGTCTATCTCCTGAAAAGAAGGATTATCGGGCATAGTTACACCTCCTCATTGGTCTGCTGCGGCTTCGGATTGAAATATCCGGTCTTGAGATATACTACCCTGTCAGGGCAGTAATAGCGATGCTGTTTGCCCTCACCGCAGGGGATCGCATAACCGAAGTCAAGAACTCCGGACAGAATACCATTTTTCAGCGTAGTAATACCGATACCGCTTGCCCGTGCGATCTCCGACAGAGGAACATTTCTTCCCGTAAACACAAGATCATGCTCACTGATTCTCTTTGCACCCATAGGAACACCTCCCTTCGTAATCAGACAGCCCGACCGTACATCTCTGCCACAGCATTGTCAGCCCATCGGCTTTCACAGCCTTCGTTGAAATGATATGTCAGGACTTCGTTGTAGAGGGCGCTGATGAAATATTTGCGGAAATTCTTGATATTATCGACCTTTGCCATATTCACAAGGACATTCTCGACCATGTAAATATTAGCCCTAAGCATCTTGGACTTTATCACGCTTCTGGGGAAATTCGTACCTCTGAGCGTGGTGTACGGCAGAGTAGAGCATATTTCGTCAACGATAAAGCCGACGATATTATCTGCTTCTGCATAGCCGTCCCGACCGTCAACGGTCAGCCAGTCTCCGAGATAGCCGTAGCCGATGTTCTGTTTCACGACTTCCGTATAATACTCAACTTCTTCTGCGTTATATCCCTCGTTCGACTTTTCAACATTTTCACCGTTGAAAACTTGTGGAATTGCCGCAGAAGGAATGATAGAGGATTTATCACTCCGTAATTGATTTTTCTGTAATGTATTGTTGTTATTATATTGTCCGTGGTTTTCAGACAGCGGAGTTTCAGCAGACGGAATGTCCGGATACAGGTTTTCCACCCTCTGTTTTTCCCCCTTAGAAGAAATAGGCTTTTCAGCCCGACCGCCTGCACGTATCGTGATTGCCTTGCGTCTGGTCTCAGCTTCAAGCTCGTCAGCCTGTTCTTTGGTGACAGGCACATCGAAAAAGCTGTAAACGTACTCAAAGCAGTTGTGAACGCTCTCATTGGAGAGAAGCTGTGTGCGTACAAGGTAACCCATATCTATGAGCTTGTTTACAGCGTTATGAACCGCAGTCCTGCCCTCTTTGCAGATCGCTTTCAGTCCCGACATAGAGAAATGCCAGTAGTCAGGCAGAGAACGCACTTTGAGCAGCAAGCCGAGGAGCTTATTGGGAATCGTCTTGTTCCGCAGGAGAGCAGTGCTTACCATAGTAAAGTTGCTGTCCTTTTTGACACGATTCAGAACGGCGTTATCCACCGTAAAGGTTTCAAGCTCATAGTCATACTGAGGGATAGAGGTATCCTTCGCTGAATACTCATAGAACTTGTAGACCGTCTGTATCCTGCCGGTCGGGTTCTCATTCGGCATCTTTACCACGACTTCAAGGTAGCCCCACTCTTTCAGATCATTGAGGGCGCTGTCGATAGCTGTCTCGCCGTCAGGGCAGATTGCAATCAGCCCTGCCTTTGAGAAGTTCCACTCCGGCGGCAAGTCCATAACTCTGCCAAGCAGACCGATAGCAGGACAGCCGAGATTGGTAGACCGCACGAAGCAGTTGCTCAGAACGGCATATCCGCTGAATTTATGTATCTCGCAGACGGTATCGTCCACGGTTTTCTTTTTCCTGTTGCGCTTGTCCATTTCCGTTCCTCCTCAGCTCATCTGCCGTAAACAAATTCCATGTTGGGGATATACAGCTTATTTACCGCATAAACGCAGCCATACGGCTTATCCACTTTCAGGAGAAACTTTCTGCCGTTCAGCTCGGATACAGCCTTCTTGATCTCATCACGGGTAAATATTGACAGTTCATCGTGTTCAGCCAGTTCATCGACCGTGGAATAGTCCTTATCGACCTTGTTGAGCATGACGGTAAGAACCTGTTCACAGGCACTTTCCTCGAAATGATAGTCTATTCTCGGCAAGCTGATTTTCGTAGGATTAGGCATAGAAAGACCTCCTTGACATAATTCATCTGAAATAAAAAAATCGCTCCTCATTTCTGAGAAGCGATGTACGGTATTCAATTTTGGGCATAAAAATAGCGGACAGCGCTTCTGTTATGAAACACCGTCCGCTATTGTCCATTATTCAGTTTGCTTTGTCAACAGGCTTTCTACCGTTTTAGGGTTGTTTTCGGTATCTACCAAGTTTCTACCAACTTTTGTGCTGTTGGGTTTCTACCGAGTTTCTACCAAAAATCTTCTGATTTGCGATTTTTACGATTTCCCGTAATAGCGCGGTTTTTAACTTTTCTACCGCCAAAAGCCCCGATTTTTCGGTGATTTGGCATCACTTGACGATAAATGACGATAAGTGGCGATAAAGTGGTGATACTATAGCATAATCGCATGATACGTGTCAATCCAAATTGACCTTTTTTAGGATGAAAAGCAGTAATTTGGCTATTTTTGTAATGATAGACAAAAAAGACGGAGATAATGCTGACAGAATACACCGATATTTCAGATTATTAATATATTTGTACGTCAGCGGAAAACTTGTTTTTTCAGCCGGACTGTGGTATAATACTGATCGTATTTCAAGACTTTCTGACGAAGTGGTTCGCTGTCAGGAAAAGCAAGAGTAAGCTGATGGAAAATTATTGTCCACTTTAGTTCGGAAGGATCGATTATGATTATGAACATGTTCAAAAGGAGTGAAAAAGGAATATGACTGACATTCAGCTCAGGGAGCTTATGAAAGACTCTCCTGATACATGGCAGCGTATATTATATGATGAATACTGTGCCTATGTCTATGCGATAGCTGCAAATAAACTCAAATCCTGCGGAACTGCCGAGGATATCGAGGAGTGTGTGGCAGATATCTTTATTGACGTATTCCGTTCACTGCGTTCCGGAAAAAAATACAGCGGCGACATTAAAGGGATAATATCCACTATCGCAAAAAGAAGGTCCATTGACCTGTTCAGGAAGCTTTCGCTGAAAAACAACAGGACAATACCGATCGAAGAACTTGCACCGAATGAAGAACCTTCCGATAACGGGCTTGAAAGCGCTTCCGAGCGCAAGGAGCTGAAAAGGATTCTTTTTGACTGCGTGAAAAAACTCGGAGATCCCGATTCTTCCATTATAATGAGTCATTATTACTACGGCAGAACGGCGAAAGAGATAGCTTCCGAACTTAACATGACGTCGGTATCGGTTCAGAAAAGGATGCAGCGAGCAAGAAAAAAACTGAAAGACCTGCTTTGTAAAGCAGGAGTAGATGCGGAGTGGTGAAAATGAAGATCGAAGAATTATTCAAAGACGATGTATCGGAAATGCCTGAAAACGTCCCTGATACAGCTTTTTCCGACGAGATAAGGGAAAGGATATATTCACGTATAGAGCGAAAGTTAGCTTCTCAGCAGGACGGATCATCAGATAACAGCAGTGTTTCGGGCGTTGAGAAGTACAGAAAGCCGATATTGACAAAATTCATCGGAGCTTCCGTTTCAGTTGCCACAGCCGCTGTTGTTACCGTAGGTTCGCTGTCATTTTACGGCAGCAGAAATAATACGGTCAATAATATAAACCCGGTCCTGAATTCACTTGATGATTCCGACCGTCCTGCTGCTGCAAGAATGCTTGCCGAAGAATTCGACTCAGTTTCGGACTATTTAAACGGTTGTGCCGCTTCAGACAGCAGCGTAAGATATTTCTATCAGTACAGTACACGTTCTCCCGAATGGCAGGGAGAGGATGTGGCTTATTATCTGACAGACGGCGACCGTTTTAACAGCTTTGCGGAAATATATGATGCTCTCCGTGAAACTGTCAGCGACGAGTACTTCGATAGGCTCAAAGACAGCGAAAGTCCATATATCGGTACGAGTATAGATGAAGCGTTCAACGGGAACGAAAATTCATCTGCTCCTGTCCTTATCGAATACAACGGTAAACTCTACACAAGAGAAGGAAATACCGACAATACTGCGGAAACTCTTTCAGAGCCGCAGATATTCGATAGCAGCAGTCATGATTTTTCTGCTTATGTCGATAAGGATAAGGAATATGTATTCGATTTTGTTTGGGACGGTACACAATGGAAGATCGATGATATCAGGCTCAATTCAGATGCAAGAAAGGATTAACTATGAATAAATTAATATCAGTTTCAGCAGCACTTGTTATAATGGTGTCATGCATATGTGCTTCATCCTGCGGCAGACAGACAGGATTCAGCATTGAAGAAAATCAGGCAATGAATGCAGAAAGCGTTACGGAAGAACAGCTTACCGCAAATTTAAGCGAGAGCACCGTGACAGAGACCTCCGCTGCGGAGTCCGAACCTGTGGACTTAAGCGGTATCCCGGACCATTATACGTCTGAAGAAATAAAACTGCCCGAAGATATTGATTACATTTACGAGATCACAAATGTCGGCGGCAATGAGTTCAGATTAGCATACGATGCAGGTTTTGAGGAAGGATTAAAAGAATACTATACCGACAGGGATATCAGCAATTTTACATTCGTTGAAACAGAAGTACCGCAGGAATGCGGTTCGGTTGATTTTTATGTTGCTATGAATGATATGGAAACAATTTCGGACGGCTGTATCATCTACCTGCTGCAGGATCACGGCGGTATCAAAGCTCCCGACGAATTTGACGAGAATTTCGACTATGCAAGCTATAACAAAAATTGCAAAAAAACGTATATCATGGCTGAATACAAGGACGGCAAAGTTGTAAGAACTATCCCGATTAAGTTCGCTGAGGGTACTGAAGGAGATAATCTGATGCAGGTCGCCGATTTTGAAGATCAGATGCTGTATATAAAAGGTGCAGGTGAACTCTATAGTATAAACAAGGCTGACGGTTCTGTAAACAGGATAGCAGATCTTACGGAAGGTGTATCTCCTGAGGTGATTGAAAATTATTGTTTCGAGTCCTATATCCTGAAAGGACGTGACGGCGATCCGTATATCGCATATACAGATACCGAAAGCGGTGAAGAAGGAGTGTATAAGATACGCAAGGTAGAAGGTGATTCGCTTTCGGATTCATTCTTCACCTTTAAGATCGACGTATTTTTCCCTGTAGCAGGTTACGGAAAATATCAGTTCGTTGTATACGGGGATAATTATGTATCAGGCATTTGTGACGACGGAAGCATGGAAACCATAATCGATCTGAAAAAATCAGGACTTCCCGAAATGAACCTTTGCGCTCTCGGAAACGGCGAGTTCCTCGGATACTATAATATAGGAGAGGAAGCAGAGGATGCAACCCATGAGCCGCATCTTGTAAAGCTTACTCCTGTTTACGACTCGGAACAGTAACAGTGTAAGAGAGGAAAAGGGGATAATACTGATTTAAAAATGCAAGCCATAGTATTTCTGATAATGCTTCGGAAGTACTATGGCTTTTTGTATATCATAAAAAGCGGTCCGTAAAAAACGAACCGCAAGCTGTAAGCGCCGTATTCAGCGCTGGCGTCCCAAAGAGGAGTCGAACCTCCGGCCTACTGCTTAGGAGGCAGTCGCTCTATCCTACTGAGCTATTGGGACATAACATATATATTTTACCACAAATCAGAAAAAAAAGCAACAGGAGGGGACATATTTTGTTCATTTAACTATTTCGCAGTATAGAAGTACAGGGACGGCTTTGCTGCTGTACTCATACGGAAGTTTTATGTAATATCGGGGGAGTCCCTCTGAATGGAGATATTCCCTGATCCTTTCTGAGTCTTTGCTTTAAATTTTCAGCCTTACAGGGTACCCGAGTAAGACTAACGGTTTAAGGATACTATGAGTGGGTACCCTGTAAGACTGAAAATTTGGGGCAGAAAGTCTTTGGAAAGGGGTTCGGGGTGACTCCCCGCAGTGCGGGGAGATGCCGAACAAAGTGAGGCAGAGGGGACCGCCTCCGTCAGAGGGAACCTTTCTTCAGAAAGGTTTTCCCCGATTACACATAAACGTCTATTTGAATACTGTATTAAAGCCGTCCCTGAAAGGATGAAGTTTATTAAACCGAAAAAATCAATATACCTTTTGCGGCATCGGATTGCCGTAGCTGTCATAGCCGTAGTGATTGTTATACTGTACGAGTTCTTCCTCGGGGATGAGGTCAAGTGACTCTACAGCCTTATCGAATATCTCACGGTTGCCCGGTCTGTCGGGTACATAGAGTATAGTTCCGAAGGTGTTATAATTGATGACAGCGATAGGCTTTTCACCGATGATTATTGGAGTAGCTATTTTCATGAGTTCTTTGAATTCGTCAGTATCATAGAGTCTGTAAAGGTATCCGCCTCTTGTACCGATTTGTACGCTGCTCATGCTGCACATCGAATCAACTGAGTTTTCGCTGCGATAATTGTCCTCTTCATAATAATATCTGCCGTAGTCAATGAAGTATCCTGATGAATGGGGATCGTTATAGAAATATTTCTCATATGTAACTATACCTGGTTCGTCGAGAATTTCAACATTGGATACAGAGTAGCGGTCGAACGTATTCTTTGCGTTGAAATCGATGAATTCTACGTTCATCTTGTCAAGAACTGCAAGAGTATTTCTGAAGGAAGAAAGTACGAACGCACCGCTTACATATCCGAGGAATTCGCTGTTTTTAAGGTCATCTTCGGTTATCTCCATAAGGTCTTTCTTGTAAGCTTCAGAAAGCTCAACTGCCTCATCTTTGGTGATATTGTAGTATTTGTTGTCGGAGTAGACCTTATCTTCTACAAGGAGCTGTGCGTTCTTCATGTATTTCAGAGCGTCGGACTTGTTTGATACAGGATAATCCGTTTTAGTATTTGCAATACTTACAAGCATCTGTTCCGAACGGTATTCTGCATTTTCCTCGCAGGTCATTTTCTTCAGCATAAGGTCGGATATCATATATGAAGGTATCTGATAGTATCTTTCGATAGTTGAACCGCTCTTTGTGCAGTAGGATATCTTAATGGTTGTCTGGTCGATGATCTGACTTGTGCCTGATACGGGTTTATATTCGTAGTTGTTTCTGTTATTGTAGTGGTCAACTATATCTTTATGTAAAGCTATTACAGAATCGATAACTTCCTTGTCTGAGAATGTTATGTCAGAACCGAAATAGTTGCGTGAATAGTAGTCGTTATTCTCGATGTTTACGCATGAGATGCTGTTTGCGGAAGGTATCTTGTTAACTGCACCGAAGCCGTTTGTAGCTTTGCAGAGTCCGATGAAACCAAAGGATGCTGCAACTGTGATGCCGAAGCTTACGATAGCTGTCCAGAACTTTTTGAAGCCTCGTCTTGTGATGACTTCCATGATGAACCAGAAGATAGCAACTACTATTACAGCTGCGAGAGGATTGCCGTCTACAGCAAGCATAAGTGAAAGGATGCAGAAAAGTGCAGCTGACATGATGCCGTAGAAGAACACCTTTGAGATGTAAGGCTTTGCAACGTCCTCAGCCTTTCTTCTGCTGTAGATAACGAAAGCGATGCAGAGGTAAATAACTGTGAAAATAAGTGCCATTGCGAGCCAGCGTATATATAAAGAGTGGTAATACTCGGGAGTGTAAACGGAGATAGAATCGTAAATGTTTCTCTGTACGAAGCCGTCTTCAAGGTATTTGCCGAAGAACATGGCAGAACCTATCGGGCTTGTTCTGAACATGGGATTGCCGTGGAAAACAGCTGTGTCGATAAGTCCGAATCCGTTGTTTCCTACTATAGTCAGCCATATACATGCGATAACAGCGGGAATGATACCGTTAACAGCTGCAACGCTGAATATAGCCTCGAAAGTACTTCCGCAGAAGGTTATTGCAAGTACGGCAAGAGTATACAGCATCAGCATACCGATAACAACTATGAAGCCTGATACGAACAGATGCGGTATCATAACGGATATTTCTTCGATAACGTGTACGAACTGAGAACCTATGCCGTAAACCACCAGTGCAAGCAGGATCCCTACAACAAGGGGGACGAAGTAAACAAAGAGTCCCGAGAGGTAATCTGCGGAAAAGCGCTGTTTATTGTTCAGCGGCAGAGAGTAGTTCATATCGACGATGGACTTTGTATACAGGTATCTGAAATGGAAAAGTGCAATAACGATACCCATAGCGATATAAAGAATAAGTGCGATAGCGGCGATCATGACGAAAGCAGCGCTTCCGTTCGTGTATATCTGATGCTGCTGATTGTAGCTCTCCACGAGAACTGCGATGACGCCCATAGGGAGTCCGAGGACATTCAGGAAAACACTTACCCAAAACAGTCTTGAGCTGTCTTTAAGATCATTGCTGAACCTAACAGCAAACATATTTTTATTCTTCGTTGATGTTGTTGCTGTCATAGCCAAGCACCTCCAGTTCATAGATAAATATTTCTTCAAGTGTAAGCGGGATTATTTCAAGAAGGACGGGCTTTTTAGAACCGAAAACAGCTCTTATAACATCTTCGTCGCCCTTTGCGATTATGTAGTAAATACTCTGGGATCTTTCAAAATGGAGTATCTGAAGCTCATCTGAATTGAAGTCCTCAGCCTTGTATTCGGGGATATTACCGTTTTCGTCCTTGCGGAATACCACCTGTATCTTGTGTACGCTGCCCTTGACATCGTCGATATCGCGCGAGAATACTATCTTTCCGTTGTGGATGAGAGCGGCAGTATCGCAGACCTCGTTTATCTCCTTAAGGTTGTGTGAGGAGATGATAGTGGTAAGCTCTCTGTCAAGCATAGCGTCAACGAGCATTTTCTTTACGATGATACGCATTGTAGGATCAAGACCGTCGAATGCTTCATCAAGGAGGAGATAGTCGGTGCAGCAGGCGAGACCGATTATAACGATAGCCTGACGCTTCATACCCTTTGAGAAGGTGTTTATCTTCTTATCAAGAGGAAGATCCACCTTTTTCCTGAGAGTCTCGAATATCTCATAGGAGAAGTTCGGGTAGTAGGATCTATAGTAGTCCTTAAGCTTTTTGAGGGTGAATCCTCCGAACTGAACGGTCTCGTCGTTTATGAAAAAGACCTTCTGTTTCATCTCGGGATCGTCGAAAACAGACTTTCCGTCGATGAGAACCTCGCCTGAATCGGGGGAGTAGATACCTGAGAGAAGGCGGAGTATAGTGGATTTACCTGCGCCGTTAGAGCCGAGAAGTCCGAAAGCGACGCCCTTGTCTATTTTCAGGTCGATGCCGTCAAGTGCGGTATATTCATCGAATTTTTTTACAGTGTTTTTTAGTTCTATCATATCTTATTCTCCTTTCCGAAAGCTGAACCGAGAGTATCAAGACGGTCTTTCAGTTCAGAAGTGGTGATACCCCGATCGAGTGCTTCATTTACGGCACTGTCGAAGTCTTCAAGCACCTTTGCCCGAAACTCGTCATTGTCCTGAGCTGAGATAAAGCTTCCTCTTCCCGGAACGGAATAGATTGTCTTATTGCGTTCGAGTTCCTGATAGGCTTTTGCGACTGTATTGGGATTGACTCCTGTGGATTTTGCGAGGCTGCGTACACTGGGCAGCTGGTCGTTTTCTTTCAGAGTACCGTTGAGGATCAGACCAATGATTTTTTCGTAGATCTGCTCATAAATGGGGATTCTGCTTGTAAGGTCGATTGAGAACATAGTGCAGCTCCTTTCTGTAGAATGTGTACTATATCACGTAATACAGTTATTACAGTTATATGATAACACGTATTACAGTGTTTGTCAAGGCTTTTTTTTATTTTTCCGAAAAATTTTTTTCTCCGCAGACTGGGGGAGTGTATGAGACATAAAAAAACGACGCACAGTTAAGAAACTGTGCGCCGCAATGATAAAAGGAGTTGATGTCTTACATTATTTCTTTTTGTAAGTTACCCATTCATAATATGCTGTAAGAGGAGTATTGCCGTTGTAGTGAGCGAGCCACTCGTCAACGCCGCGTCCCGGCCATGTGTTCATCATGATCTTGCCTGCTGTCTTTGGAATGTTGCTGTTTGCAGTGTAAACAGGCTTGCCGTCAACGTACCATGTGATGTGGTCGGGCTGCCAGTCGAAGCCGAATCTGTGGAACTCCTTGGAAGAATCGAATCCGAGATCGTACATGTATTCGTGATTGCCCTGACCGTTGGTGTAGTAGTTGAACTGTACCTTTGTAGTGTCCTTACCGAGGATCTCGATGTCTATCTCGTCCCAGGGGTTATTATCGGAAGGTCCTGTGTAAGTGAAGAATGAGGAAACAACGCCGTCATTCTTGATAGCCTTCATTGAAGTCTCGTAGTAGCCGTAGTGGTAGAAATCTGTAGTTCTGTACTCGGCACCTGCGTAGTTGTACTTGCCTGAGTAGTCCTTATCAATAGTGAGGGTGAGGCAGCCGTCCTTGAAAGCTGTCTGGGACTTGTACCATCCGCAGTCAAATGGATCGCCGTTCTCCCAGCCGTCGGAAGCGATGAATGTAGGAGTTGAACCCTTTCTGAAATCAGCTACGAGGTTTGCAGTAGCGTCCATGTAGTCTGTACCGGACTGCTGATTGTTGTTGTTATTCTGGTTAGGATCGGGCTGCTGCCACTGTTCCCATGGATTCTGCTGCTGATTGTTGTTGTTGTTGTTATTGTTGTTGTTGTTCTGGTTGGGATCGGGCTGCTGCCACTGTTCCCACGGATTCTGCTGCTGATTATTGTTGTTATTATTGTTGTTGTTGTTGTTATTGTTGTTTGATGAACCGCTCTTCTTGTATGTTACCCACTCGTAGTAAGCTGTGAGAGGAGTATTGCCGTTGTAGTGAGCGAGCCACTCGTCAACGCCGCGTCCCGGCCATGTGTTCATCATGATCTTGCCTGCTGTCTTTGGAATGTTGCTGTTTGCAG
>Ga0209407_1000584_pt1 | contig 46142 bp, 35 predicted proteins | sample AD_JPNHG3_MetaG_FD_184410 | JGI IMG/M metagenome (GOLD analysis project Ga0209407, IMG submission 184410) | Active sludge microbial communities of municipal wastewater-treating anaerobic digesters from Japan - AD_JPNHG3_MetaG (SPAdes) (version 2) | ecosystem: Engineered > Bioreactor > Anaerobic...
AAGCTCCGGCGGCCATAAGACCTGCGGGAGCTTTCTGTCTCGGCATCGCCCTGACGCTCAGGTTGCTCTCCAGCAGAGCCCTATCCTTCAGAGCGACATGGACAGAATAACCGAAGCAGGTTATAATTGCAAACGTGAAGTGAAATCGTTAAGACCGTTTACACAGTTCCATGAACAGACCCGCTATTATTGTAGGCAGGTTGCCGGAAATGTCAACCATGTGATCATATCCCGTCAAAATTAAGGACTGGGGATCATTTTTGTGTAGAGTGCTATCGTCCACATCGTGACGTGCCCGCGATTTGCCTAAAGCCCCGGGTAAGACCAGCTTCATCCAGTTGTCCCGGCCGGCCAAGATGAACCTCCGTGCGTCTGAAAGTTGCCGCGACTTCGCCGCATACCCCTGCGTTTTCATCGCACGTCCCCGTGCTTTTGCCGCAAGATCCCCGCGCCCTCACGGCAGTTCCCCGGGCATTTACCGCACATCGAGGCGCAGCCACGGGAACCCTCCGCGCAGTCACCGTATGCTTCCCCGCAATCACCTCAGACCCCGCACCGTTTCCGCACGTTCTCCGCGCGTTCCCTATACCTTTCACCGTTCTCTGCTCACTATCCTCCGCTCATTACCCTCACTTGTGCCGCCTTTCCCTTCACGCCGTTTTTTTCCGTTATGTTCGCCGCTTCATCTGGCACTTACACACTGGCGGCCTCGTCTTGGCCGCCGGGTATCGCCGACCCCTTTTTTCGGCCCAATAACGCAGGCAGAACGAACCAATGGAGGATTGCAAAATGAAGAAGGCATGGATTTACCTGTTCATCGCAACTATCCTGGCCGCCTCCGGCCTCATGGCCGACTGGGACCCCCAAGACGGCCACAAGATGCACTACCCCCAACTGCCCGACCCTAAGGGCTGGGACGTCTGCCTCAGGCCCATGGCCATAGCCGATGACTTCATGTGTCGCCAGTCCGGCCCCATCACGGACATCCACTTCTGGGTCTCCTGGAAGGACGACTACATCCGCCAAACCCCCGCCTGGGACATCGCCATCTACAGCGATGGCAACGGCACACCCGGGAAACCCCTCTGGCGCTTCAAAGACGGCCGGATTACCCTCCGCTACGAAGTACCATCACTCCAGGGCTGGTTCTGCCCCTGCTATCCCGATGCCGCGCAAAAGATAATCCCTGATAGTCACACGCGTTACGCACAGGTCAACGTCACGGATATCCGCGATCCCTTCAAGCAGGAAGAAGGCACGGTCTACTGGCTGGTGATCCGCGCCAACATGCCGCAACTGGAGAAGGGCTTCTTGCAGCCCGAAACCGGCTGGAAAACCTCCCTGGACCACTTCCGCCGCCCGGCCATGTGGGTCCCCTGGCCCATCGTGAGCACGGAAGCGGTTAACTGGCAAACCGTTGCGCTGCCGGACGACGAACAAATCGATATGGCGTTTGTGATCAACGGCAAAAATACCACCCCGCCGGAGATGGATTTCGGCGACGCCCCCGAATTGTACTGTTTCACGTGGCCCTGCCCGCATTATCCCACCACCTTGGCCAATGATGGGGCCCGGCACATAATCAAGTGGGACGTCTTCCTGGGAAACCCGAATATTGACTACGTACAGATCGACGCCGAAACCGACGGCCAGCCGACCGTAGAAAGCGACGGAGACGACACGGCCGGTTTCAACGATGAGCAGGGCGTCCATTTGCCAAAATCCATAACGCCCGGAACCACCGTTTCGATCACCGTTTGGGCTTCGACGGAAGGATTTCTCGATGCGTGGATTGATTTTAATGCGGACGGTGACTGGGATGATCGCGGTGAACAGATTTTTGCAGGTGCAAAGTTGAAATCCGGCGCCAACGAATTGCAATTTGCAGTTCCGCTGACCGAAAACGACGCAAACACAAAACAGACCTACTCGCGGTGGCGTTTCAGCACCTCCGGCGGGTTAAGCTATACCGGCCTGGCAAAGGACGGTGAGGTTGAGGATTACGTGATCCGGGTAAATCAAAATCCAAATCCCGAATTTGATTTTGGCGATGCGCCCGACGGCGATTTTGCGCCGGGGGGATACCCGACACTGCTGCTGAACGACGGTGCGCGGCATAAGATCAATCCTCGCATACACTTAGGGCGGTATATCGATCGCGAGCCGGACGGCCAGCCGTCGATTGAGGCCGAGGGGGACGATGAGAGCGGCAATGTGGACGATGAGGATGGTGTTTACTTTGGCGGGCCGCTTATTCGCGGTGAAACGGCGGAGGTGAATGTCATTGCGTCGGCGGACGGATTTTTGAATGCGTGGATTGACTTTAACGGGGACGGGGATTGGGATGATGCCGGCGAGCAGATCTGCACGGCGCTGAAGATTGCGGCCGGGTCGAATGGAGTGAGGTTCGATGTGCCGATGGCGCCGGTCAGTACGGCGGGCATCAAGACGTACGCACGTTTCCGGTATACGACGGGCGAAGCGGATGCTCGCTTAGGTTACAAGGGTCTCGCCGAGGACGGAGAGGTTGAGGACTACGTGGTAACGGTGGAGATGCCGCAGCCGATGTTCGATTTCGGGGATGCGCCGGAGCTTCGGTGCGGCCAGCCGGACGTGGTGCGATGCAACAGCTACCCGACAACGTTGGGACGCGACGGGGCACGCCACGTGATTCGGCAGGGCGTGTGGATGGGGCATCCCTACACTGAGGTGGTTCATATCGACGCGGAGCCGGACGGGCTGCCGAGTTCAGGTGCCGACGGCGACGACCTGATGGGGGCCGACGACGAGGACGGCGTGACGTTCGTAAGTCCCCTGATTCCGGGGCATCCGGCAAAGGTGGAAATCCAGGTATCGACGGACGGGTTTATCGACGCGTGGATCGATTTCAATCATGACGGCGACTGGGACGACTTCGGCGAACAGATTTTCGCGTCGGAAAAGGTGGCGTTAGGGACCAACGAACTTGAGTTTCGGGTGCCGCCGCATCCGCACGCGATTGCGCTGGATGAGCGGACATACGCGCGTTTCCGGTTCAGCACGTACGGCGGGTTGAAGTATGGCGGGCCGGCCAAGGACGGCGAAGTGGAGGATTACCTCGTGAAGATCGAGCCGCCGGACCGGCTGGCCGACCTGGGTGATGCGCCGGACAGCAGCAACAGTTATGACGTGAACATGACGGCGTACCCGTCGATGGGAATGCTGCCGGTGGTGGTGCCGGGGCGTTTCCCGACGGTGTATCGCAAGGGGTCGCCGCCGTACGGACCCGTTCACTGGGTGCCGGAGATTGCCCACTTAGGCACGCGGGTGAGCCAGGAGATCGAGGCGGATTACGGCTTCGACCAGGACGGGGGGACGAACCTGGCGCCGTCAAGGGACGCGGCCGACATGGATGGCTGCGATGACGGCGTGGCGATGCCGCTGTACCTGCCGCCGTGCCGCGAAACGCGTTTTGCATATACTGTGAACGTGAATCGGCCGGTGGAGGTGCTGTACGTGAACGTATGGCTGGACTTCAATCGCGACGGCGACTGGGACGACGTGTTAATGTGCGATCTGCCGACGGCTGTCTCGGACGGCCGACGGGTTGCGCGGGAGTGGGCGGTGCGGAATCAGGTGCTGACGGGACTGCGGCCGGGGCTGCATGAGATTCGCACGCCGGGGTTCGTGAGCTGGCATCCGCGTTGGGCGGTCGGCACAGATGCACCGATCTGGATGCGGATTACACTGTCGGATAGGCCGTGGGGAATCCGCAATGCGGACGATGTCGCTGACGTGCTCGGCTGGGGCGGCTCGGGTCCGGAGAACGGCTACTGGACCGGCGAGTCGGAGGATTACTTCTTCACTCCGCTGACGGACATCAACGACCTGGCGGACCTGAACGGCGATTTGAAGGTGGACATGGCGGACCTTGCGATAATGGCGGATCAGTGGCTGTTGGAGATTATCGTGGACAGAGATTAGGCAGGGCCGCCTGGCGCATCGGGTTATTTGCGTGATTGGGGCCGTGGACGGCTGCGTCTGCGGCCCCTTTGTACGCGCATGGGGGGGAGGTGCGCGGGTGTGTGGGCTGATTCCCTACAATCTTCTTGCGTGATGTGCTGCCTTGATTGGCCAGCATGCGCGGGGACCATTATGCGCGCGATTAGCGGCGGTGTTGTGGTTGCAGGGCGGATCGGTTATGATGCGGAAAACCGCGGTGCTGGACCGCAGGCGTGTAGAGAGGTGTCGTGGAGGGTATGGTGTTGCGGCGGTGCGTTATGTCTGCATTTCGAGGACCTGGCCGGGGCGCGTCAGGATGGGGTGTGTTTTTTGTTGTTTTGGCGTTGTCGGCGCATGCGGTCCCAGCGGCGGAAACCGAGCCGGCGTGGCCGCGGGTGCCGGCGGGCGTGGAGTACGTGCATCGGCGGATAGGGGCTGTGCCGTGGGCGATTCACGTGGTGAAGGTGGACCGGTCGCAATCGAACCTTGGTTTCGCGACGGCGCTGGGGCAGGGGCGCATCTGCGGCCTGGAAACCGTACGAGGGCAGGTGGCGGGATTGGGGGGGAAGTTCGGGCGGCCGGTTGCGGCGGTGAATGGCGATTTCTTTGTGATCCGGCCGGGGCCTTACCAGGGGGATCCGACGGGGCTGCATATCGTCAACGGGGAACTGGTGAGTGCGTCACGGGGTTCGGCATTCTGGATCGACGTGCAGGGTCGGCCGCGGATTGGGGAGGTGCATACAAAGATTTGTGTTACGGGGCCGAAGGGGTTCGCCGTGACGGTGGGATTGAATCAGCAGTGCGGGGATGACGAGGCGGTGCTGTTTACGCAGACTTTTGGAGAGTCGACACGGACGTCGGGCTGCACGGATATCGTGCTGGAGCCGGACGGGGACGCAACGCTGCCATTGCAGATCGGCGGGACGTACCGCAGACGGGTTGCCGCGGTGCGGGCCGGCGGCGATACGCCGTTGGGGAGGGGAGTTATGATGCTGTCTTTGGGGGCAAAGAAGGCGGCGGCGCTTGCAGCGCTTGCGGAGGGCGATGTTGTGGAGGTTTCTGTATCGAGTTCGCCGGACCTTGCGGGCGTAAGGACTGCCGTGGGCGGCGGAGAGATTCTGATTCAGGACGGCAAGGTGCGGTCATGGCAAGGGAGACTGCCGCGGCATCCGCGAACGGCGATTGGATTCAACAGCGGGCACGTGTTCCTGGTGGTGGTGGATGGCAGGCAGGCGGGGCTTTCGGCAGGAATGACGTACGCTGAACTGGCGGGCCTGATGGCGGAGCTTGGGTGCACCGAGGCAATGAACCTCGACGGTGGCGGGTCATCGACGCTGTGGTTGGGCGGGTGCGTGATGAATGAGCCTTCGGACGGGAGGGAGCGGGCGGTGGCCAATAGTCTGATCCTGGTTGATACGGCAGCGGGCCAGTGAAGAGGCAGACGGCAAGCAGCGGCAATTTCGCGTGCAGGGGTCGACATGAGCATTTCTGTGCGCGGGATCAGTTCAGTTGTCATTGGCCGCTGTACGGAGAGGCCTGGAAGGATGAGATTGTCAAAAGACGCATCGCGACGGCACGCTGAAGATACTAAGGGGTGGGCAGTGAGGCAAAACATGAGGCAGAAGGCGATTGGCGGTGCGGTCGTCGGCATGTTTGCGGTGTTGGGCATGCTGCGGCCGGTGGAGGCTGCAGCGCAGAATGCGCTGTATGCGGGGTTTCAGAATCCGCCGGCGGCGGCGCGGCCGGCGGCCTACTTCCTGCTCCTGAACGGATACGTGAACCGGCAGTACATTGAGGGTGAGATTCAGCAGCTTTACGATGCGGGGGTTCGGGGTTTGTGCGTGTTCGATATGGGGGCGCGGGGGCCGAAGGAGACACTGCCGCCGGACGGGCCCGAGTTCATGAGCGATGTGTGGCTGGACAACTTCGCGTGCGTTCTTCAAAAGGCGGGCGAATTGGGGATGGACGTGCAGTTGGCGGTGTCGAGCAGTTGGGATATGGGGGCGTCGTGGGTGAGGCCGGAGGACGCCAGCAAGGCGTTGTATCATGCGTCGGTGCGCGTGGAGGGGCCGTGGCGGGTGTTACTGATCGCCTGGTGAAGGTCGAGATGTTCGCGGCCAGGCGGAAGACCGACGTGGGGCTGGAGCGGATTGCGTTTGAGACGGTGACGCAGTTGAACCGGCGGACGCTGCCGAAGGTAACGTTGGGGACGAACCGGATTCGGCTGTCGGCGGATGCGCAGACGGAGACGACGGTGCTGTGGCCGCCGCTGCACGACGATCAGTACAAGAAGACGGTTTACAGCGCGCAGAACATGCATGCCGACAGCAAGCCGGACGGGATGTACAAGGCAACCTTGGGGGCGGGCGTGAACGGCTCGCCGTGCGAGGCGGTGTGGCGGGTGGAGGTTCCGACGGACGTTGTGGCGGCGACATTGGGGGCGGTGGTGACGAACAAGTCGCCGAATTCGTTTGTGGCGCTGTCATATTCGTTCGACGGCGGGCGGTTTGAGGAATTCTATCGCAAGGCGGACGGCGATGCGCCGTTCGACAAGCAGGTGGTGGAGACGGTGCGGCCGGAGGGGGCGGCGCGGCAGGTGTGGTTAAAGACGGTGTGCCAGTGCCGCAGCGGCGCGGCGGCCTACACGATGCCGGGGATTCAGGATGTGGTGATGCAGGTCGCGCACCGACCTCGCGAGACTCGATTTGGATCGGTCGAGGTGACGTACAACTGGACGGAACATCGCGCCGGCGGGGACGTGACGCGGTCGCATACGGAGGTGGTGGAGGCGATGCCGCATGTGTGGACGGTCAACGTGGGCGGGTTTCGCGATCCGACGATGAACTGGGTGCGGGTGAACTTGAAGGGCGGCGATCCGTTGGGTCGGGCGGTCGTTTACGGGTATAGCGACGGCCAGGACGCTGGGGATGCATTCGAGCCGGAGACGGTGATCTATGCATGGGGGGACAATGTGGCTTTGGGCAGGCCGTACACGGTGAGTCGGGCGGCCGATTCGGCGTCGAACAATGGCGATGCGGATGGGGCCGAACTGACCAACGGCAAGATCATCGCGCCAACGGATTACGTGAGTTCGGGCAAGGTGCAGGCGGCGACGGCGTTATGGGCGGCGGGGGAGGCGGTTGTGGTCACGGTTGACCTGGGCGCGGTGCGGACGGCGGAGGGCGTGCGGGTGAGCACGCATCAGCCGAACGCGGCGTATTGTCATCCGGATTGCGTTGAGGTGGCGGTGTCGGAGGATGGCAAGACGTGGCGGCCGGCGGGGACGATTCGACACAACGACCTTTTCACGCCGCCGGGCGACTATGAGCCGTGGGAGCATGACGACAGTCCGCAGTACGACCCTTTGCCGGCCGGGGGGCGGTTGGCGTATTCGTTCCCGTTAGCTTTCGAGGCTTCTTCTGCGGCTCGGTATGTGCGATTCACCTGTATGCCGCAGGAAGGCCGCGGCATGGGCCTGTCGGAGTTTCAAGTCTTCGACAAGGTCACGACGCGGCCGGCGCCGCCTTTTGTGGCGCCGTTTTAAAGAACCTGATTTCACAGTTGAGGGTTCGCGGCTTGAGCGGGCGTCTTGCGCTTGGTGAAGGCAAGCACCAATTTGACGATGCCCCAAATGATCACGCCGAAACCGGCGAGGCCGAGGAATGGGACGGCGACAAAGGTACCCACTATGAGACGGAGCATTTGCGGGAAATCAGATTTGGAGAAGGAGAAGACGAGTTCCTCTTGTCCGCCGGTTACTTCAATCTCGACCTTGCAGGGACCCGGTATTTCCACATAGCCGATGCGACTGCTTGAAGCCTCACTGTTCGCGGACGCCGAGCTGGAGCCGACGAAGTCGAGGGACTTGCCTGTCTGGGCATCACTGATTCGGATTTCCATGCCGTCGGGGAGATACGGGTTGCGATTGAAGCTTCTGCCCTCAAAGACGGTGCGGTAATTGTTCCACAGGTAATAACGGCCGGGCTTGTCCACGGCAATTTGAGTCTTGCCCGGCACCTTGAATTGCGGATCTGTTTCCAGATCGCTGAGCATCATGGGTACAAAGGCCGCCATAGGAACGACGACCAGCGCCAGGAAGACCAGGACGACGCCGGCGATGATCGTAATGATTCCGCCTTTCATGGTTTCCCTTCCGTCGGAACTCAGCGATTCGTTCACGCCTTGGGGATCATTTCCCAGTTGATGTTGAGGCGTTTGACGGCGTAGCCGATTTCCTTCATGTAGTCGCCGTAGCAGGTCATCCAGTGGAAGCCGGGCATGCGTTCGGCGAGGGTGAGGCTGTCGCAGTCGAAACGGATGTCGATCTGGGAGCGGCAGATGTCCATGAAGGGGGCGTCGATGATCTCGCCGAGCAGTCCGACCCAGCGTTTGACGGCAAAGTCCGGGACGATGTTGGTGACGACCTGGCCTTTGCGCATCTCGACCTTGGGCGCGGCGCCATAATCCGACTCGAAGTGGGTCAGGACGCGGACCGGTTCGAGTGTCTTGCCGTCCATCTTTCGCGGGGCGGTGCAGTGCGCCAGGGTGATGATGCCGTCGTGGGGGTACGTGGGGTCGTTGAGGAAGACGGGCTTGCCGGAGATATTGGCCAGCAGGACGCCGGAGGGGATCACCACGAAGTCCGACTCGCAGAAAGCGAGGTAGCCATCATCGTTCAGGAGGGTCAGAGTCAGGCAGGCGGAGGTTTCGGCCAGCGGCATGATGGTGCCCATGCAGCCGTTGATGGTGATTGCCCTGCAGTCGGCCTTAGCCATGAGGGCGCGGAAGACCTGGTCGAGGAGGAAGCAGTTTTCGACAAAGGGCTTCTGCGTTTCGAGCTTCAGGCCGGCGTCTTTGAGGTAGGCGGCGGCGCGGGCCTTAGCGGCATCGAGGGCGGCTTTGTCTGCGCGGGCGGCCACAATGAGCTTGCCGAGATCGTCATACGTCACCGTCTGGATGTCGAACTGCCAGGTCTTGCGGACGAGTTCCGGCACAACGCCTTTGGGCTGTGCCCAGGCATCGGGGCCGCCGACGGCCAGCATACGGGCGCCTAATGTGTTGCGAAGGCCGCAGAGGGCGCGGAGACGCCACATGACTTCGGCCATGCTGTCGATGACGACGTCGCCATCGTCGACGCCCTTGACGGCCAGTGTGTCGGTGTGCTGGCGCAGGAAACGGGGACTGATGATTTCATACCAGAGGTAGACCGGGCCGCTCTTGTGGCGACAGAAGATGATCATGTCTTTTCCGCTCTTGGCGAGCTTGTCGAAGACATCCATCCAGCCGCCGGCGGCGTAGACGATATACACGTCGGCGGCTGCGAGGTCGGCAACGGCGTCGAGATCGGCGGCTCGCTGTACGCCGGCTATGGGCAGGAACTGGACGGGGAAATCGGCCTCAGCCTGGAGCTTCTTGAGTTCGCCCTTGATGCGATTGGTCTCGTCGGCGACGGCGGCTTCGGTCTGAACGCCGCCCCAGTTTCGCCAGCTCGACTGCGGGCGGCGCTTGGGGAGGTCATAGGCGAGAATGGGTTTAACGATGAGCGGCCGGCGGCCGGCCGGCATAGTCTCGGCGGGTGCGGCTATGGCCGACCAGGTAAGGCCGGTCAGGGCGGTGCTCAAGAGCGTTGCGCCGCCGAGGCCCTGCAAAAATGTTCGCCGGGAAATACCGCCGCCGCAAGGGCAGCACGTGGTGTGTTGATGCCAGCAGTTGTTTTGCGGTGTGTGCATGATCCTCTCCTTTTTCTCCAGGACGTCAGATGGCGGGCGCATCCCGCCGATGCGAGTATTGTATCCCGGTGCGGCCGGTGTGTACAGAGGGCGGTTGCAGATTTTGCCGGGGTGGACCGGTGGCACCCGAGGCATGGGGGCAGCACCACGTTCCCAGGCGCCGTAACACTGTTGCGCGCCACGGGTGGGCGGCAAAAAACCGGCGCCTGTCTCCGTTTATTCGTGGCGGAGGGATTCGATGGGGTCCATGTTGGCGGCTCGGCAGGCGGGGTAGAGACCGAAGATGATGCCGACGGCGGTGCTGATGCCGAAGGCCAGGATGAGCGAACCGGAGGTGATGACCGTGCGCATCTGGCTGAAGTGAGAGACGGCGAAGGGTATGGCCGAGCCGAGGACGATGCCGAGGATACCACCGGAGAGGGTCAGCAGGAGCGTTTCGGAGAGGAACTGGATGACGATGTCGCGTTTCTTGGCGCCGAGGGCGCGTCGGATACCGATTTCCTGTGTGCGCTCGCTGACGGTGGCCATCATGATGTTCATGATGCCGATACCGCCGACGAGCAGGGAGATGGCGGCGATGGAGCCCAGGACGATCGTGAAGATGCGCTGGACGTCGCGGGCCTGGCGCATGAGCTCCAGGGGCACGACGATTTCGTAATCGTTCTTTTTGTGGAAGCGGGAGATGAGAGTCTCTACGCTTTGGCGGGTGGGCAGGACGAGTTCGGTGTCCTTGACCTGTACGATGATCTCCTGGAGCTGGATGCGCTCCAGGGACATACCGGTGGAGGAACTGGCCTGAAGGGTCGTTTCGCCGAAGCGGTCCTTGACGGTGGTCACCGGGATGTAGATGTTTCCTACGTTTGCACCGGCGGCCTTCTTGGCGCCGGTGGCGTCTTTGTCCGCCTGCTCGTTCTTGCCGCCGGCGCTCTCGGTGGCGACGCCGACGACACGGTAGTAGTCGGTGCCGATCTTGATGTCCTGGCCGAGCGGATCGTCGAAGCCGAACATCTCCTTGACGACGCGGTCATCGACGACGCAGACGGCGGTCTTGTAGTGCATGTCGATTGAGCTGAGGAAGCGCCCGAACTTGGTCTTGACCGAGGAGATTTCCGGATACCACGGGACGGTGCCGACGACTTCGATGGCGGCGCGCTTGTTGCGGTAGAGGGCCTGCTGAGAGATGCGGCGGTTCGGGACGATGACCTGAACGCCGGGGATGCCGTTCTGGAATCGCTCGGCGTCGTCATAGGTGAGGCCGTACTCCCTGAGGATCTGCTGCTGGCCGGCAACGGATTTGTCTTCAGGCGGCTGGACGGTACGGATGATGATGTTGCGGCTTCCGAGTTGGGCGATCTTCTCCTGCGCGTCGCGGCTGGCGCCTTCGCCGATGGCGAGCATTGCGATGACGGAGCTGACGCCGAAGATGATGCCCAGGGCCGTCAGCGTCGAGCGCAGGCGGTGCATCCAGAGGCTCTTGATGCCCAACTTGATGATACGTTTTATGCGAAAGCCGACCATAGGATCTTACCGTTGGTTAATTTCTTCCTTTACGATGCGGCCGTCGAGCAGGCGGATGACGCGCTGGGCTCGCGCGGCAACGTGTTCGTCGTGGGTGACGACGATGAGCGTTTTGCCCTGGCTGTGCAGGCGGTCGAGTATTTTGAGGATATCAGTGCCGCTGGCGGAGTCGAGGTTGCCCGTGGGTTCGTCGGCGAGGATAATCAGCGGGTCGTTGGCGAGGGCGCGGGCGATGGCGACGCGCTGCTGCTGTCCGCCGCTGAGTTCGGAGGGACGGTGGCGCGTGCGCTCGCCGAGGCCGACCATCTGGGCCAGTTCCATGGCGCGGGCGGCGCTTTCCTGTTCGCTGTAGCCCTGGTAGTACATGGGAATCTCGATGTTTTCGATTATGTTGAGCTGGGCAATGAGCTTGAACGACTGAAAAACGAAGCCGACGTAGGCGCCGCGGATAGTTGATAACTGGTTGTCGTCGAGTGTTGAGACGTTCTGGCCGCCGAGGAGGTATTCGCCGCCGGTGGGGCGGTCGAGACAGCCGATCAGATTGAGCAGGGTGGACTTGCCGGAGCCGCTGGGGCCCATGATGGCGACGTACTCGCCGCTGGTGATGGTCAGATTGATGTCACGGAGGACTTGCAGCTCCACCGTGCCAAGCTGATAGCTCTTGGCGAGGTTCCTCATCACGAGGACGGGGCGGCCTTTTTCAAATGTCAGCGTGTCTCGATAGTCGATCATGGGGCGGAGTATCCTGCGTTACTGGTCCGTGGATTCGGCGGGCTGGCGCGTGCGCTGCCGACGGGGGCCCGGTTCGCCGCCGGGTTGGCCGCCGGCGTTTTGTCCGCCATCCGTGGGTTGGAAGCCTTCGGGTCGCCCGCTGCGCTGGTGTGTGCCGTCGCCGGCCGGTGCGCCGCCATCGGCGCCCATGCCCTCAGGCCGACTAAAGCTGCCTTCGGGGCGTGTGCCGCGCTGACGCTGGCCGCTGCCGGGGGTGTAGCCCTCGGGTCGCGGGCCTGTTCTGGGGCCGAAGCCTTCGGGGCGCTCGCTGCCGGGGGCGAGGCCTGTATTGCTGCCTGGCCGCATCGGACGTTCGGCGCCGGGCTGAGGCAATCCGCCGGGTCCCGATGCTGCCGGGCCGGGCGGCGTGGTTCCATTTATTCCATTTGGCGGCGCCATGCCTTCACCGTCCGGCACACGCATGCGCTGCTGGAGGGTGGGGGCGGCGTTTTCAGCCAGGAGCGGCGGGTTAAGGAGGACCTCTTCACCTTCATCGAGGCCTTCAAGGATCTGTACGAAGGTGTCGTTAAAGACGCCCGTGACCACTTCACGTTCCTGGACACCGGAGGGGGTCTTGACATAGACAACCTTCTTGCCGCGGCGGTTGGCAACGACCTGGATGGGCACGGTGATAACGTCCTGCAACTGCTGGACGAGTATCTCGACCTTGCAGGACATGCGGGTCTTGAGGAAGTCGTGCGTGCCGTCGATGCTGACGAGGGTCTTGTAGACTTTCAGGTCGGGGTTGAGGAAGCCCTGCTGCTGGTCGGGCAGCGGGGCGACTTCGATGACGCGGCCGGTGAGCCGCTTGTCGGGGAAGGCGTCCATCACGATTTCGGCGTACTGGCCGACGCGGACCTTGTCAACTTCGGTTTCATGCACGCTGATTTCGGCGATCATGGACGCTGTATTCGGGGTGGAGATGATCGTCTGGCCCTCGAATACCGTCTCACCTTCGGCGATCATGCCGCTTCCGCCGCTTCCGCCGCGTCCTCGCATCATACGGAAGGCGTCGGCACTGCTGCCGGTGCCGTAAATCACAAGCCCCGGGCCCTTGGCGCGAATGGTGCAGTTAGCAATCTGCTGCTCCTGTTCCTTGACGAGCAGTTCCTGCGATCTGTACCGCTCTTCGGCGCTGTTGAGGGTTGCCTGGGCCTGGGCGAGCCGCGAGCGGCATTGGGCATAGGTGCGTTCGAGTTTGCGGCCGGCCTCGATGTAGGCGCTGAGATACCGTTCGGCATCCTTAGCAAAGTCATACCGCATAAACAGGTCGCGGTTGACGATGGCGTTCTCCAGGGCGAACTGGCGGTTGATCACGGTGAGCCGGTCGCGTTCCAGGTCCAGGTCGGAGACGTACTTGGCCTGGTGAAGGCGTTCGGTGCCCAGGAGCGTATTCTGTGCGTTCTTCAGGTTGCCCTGGGCCAGGACGATTTCGTCGTTGAGGCGTTTGAGTTCCTGGCCGGCGGCGGAGCCATCAAGAATGTTCGGGTCTTTCTTGACCATCTCCAGGATAGGGGCGACGCGTTCGCTCAGGTCGGTGATGGCGTTGCTGTCGGCGGTGAGCTGCTCGGCGATTTTGTTGCCCAGGTATCGCTGCAGGTCCATCATGGCAAAGCGCACCTGGAGGAGGCCATCAGCCTTGTCGCTTTCATTTTGTATCTTCTGGATTTCGAAGGCCTCTCTGGCGGATGTCATGCTCTGGCTGGCGCTGGCCAGTTCCATCTTCTCGCGGGTGAGTGTTTCTTCCAGCGACGACGAATCGAGTCTGACGAGGACCATGCCGTTGTCGACGTCTTCCTGTGTGATGTAGGTGCCGGCCGGCACGATGCTAAGGATCGTCACGTCGCCGCCGCGGCGCTGAACCTCGCACTTGTACTCGATGGATTTACCGGCGCGAATGCTGCCGCCTTCGGTGACCGTGATGGTCAGGTCGCTTCGCTGGACCTTGTAGGTTGCTGAGGCCGAGGTGCCGGACTTGGCGATACGGGCACGGACCACCAGGACGCCGGCAATGACGACGGCGACGACCACAACCGCGACAACCATGCGTCGACCCGCAGATGACGATTTGGCGGGCCCGATGGCTCGGCGGGGACTCGTGAACTGCTCTTGTGTTGGATTGCCTGTTTCGTTCATTTTGCTTTTTGCTCCCACATGCCGTCCGGCTTGACTTGCAGTACCCCGATATCGCGGAAGAACCGCAGCTTGATATTTGTATGATTGACAAGGGCCTCCAGGGCCGAGGTCTCCGCTTCAAGCAGCGCATTTTCCGAATCCAGCAGCAGACGCACCGTGCCGCGGCCGAATTCCAGCGACAGCTTTTCCACCTCGACGCGCTGTCGGGCGAGGTTTAGTCCCATGGTCTGGATGCGGTACGTCTCGGCGGCGGCTCTCAGATCGCGATACGCCTTGCGCACCTCCAGCTTGATCTGCTCGATCTGTTCGTCATATCTGCGATGACTCTGCTGGACGGCGATCAGGGCTTCGCGGTACTCGTTTCGCTGTCTCTTCTGGTCCAGCGCCAGGTCGGCGCGAAGCGCCAGCGAATACACGCCGTCGTGAAAACGCAAACGCGTCCATTCCGTGTTCGGGGTCGACGGCGCGTCGAGACCTGCCTGCACGTCGATCTGCGGCCCGAGGCCCTTGGCGGCAAGGACCAGCTTGCGCTCCACGTCGAAGACGCTGTCGCGCGTGTTTGCAAGATCGAGACGCTGCTGCAGCGCAAGTTCGATAGCTTCTTCTTCGGTGTAGTTGGGGTCGGTTATCCCGATGGCCTTGAGCGCCGCAAGTTCGTTCTGGTCCAGCGTCAGTTCGATTTCCGTCGGCAGGGCAAGCCTTGCCAGCTTGAAATTGTCCAGCGTCTGCTCGTAGTTCTGCCGCGCGGTAATCAGCCTGTTCTCGGAAGACAGGAGGCTCTGTTCGGCCTCGCCCAGATCGTAGGCCGGGCGTCGGCCCACCTCGACCTCCATGCGTATCTGGTTGGTGGACTGAAGCAATCGCTTGTGGCTGGCCTCAGTGATATCCAGTCGCGCCCGGGCCAACAGTACGCCGTAGTACGCCTCCACCATGTCCGTGACGAATTCCTGGCGGTAGCGGTTGAAGCTGCGTATGCGATACAGCACGTTGCGTTCGGCCTGCGTGAGATTCTCCTCGGCCTGCCAGGCGGCCCCGGTCCCTAACAAGGGCGCCGTCAGTGTCGCACTCAGCACCGACCCGAGAGAGGTCTGCGGATCGCCCAGAAGAAACCGAACCCAGTCCACGGCCAGTCCGGCTGTAATCTGTATTCCGTGGCCCAGGAGAAACTTTTTGTTGACGCCCACCTGGCTGTCGAGCCGTGCCGTCTCCGAATCCGCTTCCATGTTATCCACGTAGGTGGCGTCAATCGTCCCGAACCACCGCTTTGCATACTCGTGGCGCACGCCGGTCAGGCCGAGTGCAGAACTGTAGAGCTGCTCCTTCTGTTCCTGGTAGCGGCGGTTGTATTTTGTGGCAATGGCGATCGCATCGGCAAGAGTGAGCACTTGCGAAGGCGGGATCATTGCCATGATTTCGACGTGATTCGGCTCGGCGTCGGCGATCTTGTAGTTGGCCAGGGTGCCGAAGTCCGGGCGCCATTTGTTCTCGAGGATCTGGTAGACTTCCCTGTCGGCATCCTCTTTGTAGTGCTCGGTGCTGCAGCCGGCGATCATGCAGATGGTCGCAAGGCTCCAGGCCAGGAGGCCTGTGTAAACGACACACCCCGCCGTTACGTAACACCCTCGTGTCTGCGTTTTCAATCAACCTGCTCCTTAGCATTTCGAAACACCCCCCGATCCTTTGCAATGTTGCGGCACCGCGGTTTTTCCGGACGCTCGATCTGTTGGGCATTCAAGACCCATCAGGTCGCGTGGCGGCGGCTGGCCGCACTTTGCAAAAGGAATCTACAGCGTTTCTAACAGAACTCCTGCATGTTTTCAACTGTTTTCCATCACTTCACAAGCCGTTCGGGGGCTTTTGGGCCCGCCGGGTGAAAAAACGGCCGCAGGATTACCTTTCGGAACAGTTAGTATTATTCGGCCGCGTTTGGTTACGAAAAAAGCTCGATTCGGCGAAAAAAGGGTCGGAACGGGAGAACCTGCCGCCCAAGGCGGAATTTGGTTGACAACGCCCCGGCCGAGATGATGATGGGATCGAGATTATCGGGGCAGGGCGGTAGCGGGGACCGGTGTATGTTGATTAATATTGTCGACAGCTTGTTTTCGTCTTTGTGCTGCGGTAACGACGCACGCTCTTTTGCGGTGGAGGGGCAGGTGCTGCCGTTTTGTCAGCGGTGTACCGGGGTGTACCTGGGGCTGGCGGTGACGTTTGTTTATCTTTTGGGTACTCGTGCCTATCGGCGCGGGCTTGTGGGGAGTCCCATCCTTGTGGGTATCGCGGCGTGCGTGGGGGTGATGGTTGTCTTCGGCTGTCACTGGGTTGATCCGGGGCGGGCCTGGCGGTTCTGGAGCGGGCTGGTGTTCGGCAATGCGGTGGCGTGGCTGCTGCTGCCGGCGGCAGGGGTGTTGTGGGGCGGGTGTGACGCAAAGCAGCGGGGGCATTCTGCGATTGGGTATTTCCTTCTTCTTGGGGCGTTGAGTGTTCTGCCGGTGTGGTTTCCTTTTAATATTCCCGGCGCGCTGGCGGCGGTTGTCGCTTTGGCCGTCGTCGGCGTCGCCGGTGTGATCCTGTGTGCGGCGATGGTACTGGCCGCTGTCGCCGGAAGAATTGTGCGATTCATTTTGAAAGGGGTGACAAATGGATATGCGAGCACTTAGTCGTTCGGTGAGGCTGCGTGCCGGGGTGCTGGCTGCGGCGGGTCTGGCGGCTTTTGCGATTTACGCAATGTCGTGTGTGCATTCGCCGGTGAGCTGGTCGCCTGATTCATCGAAGATCGCGCTGACGGTGACGCCGACGGGGGACGAGCCGAACATGATGGGGGTCTTCGTCTACGATATCGACAGCGGGCGGCACCGGCTGATCGAGGCGATCGGCAAGAACGGGATTCTGTCCGCGCCGTCGTGGTCGCCGGACGGAAAGTGGCTGGCATTTTATCGCGTTGAGCCGGATGAGGAGAGGCGGCCGGACGAACGGAACGACGCGGCTGCCGGCGCTGCTGCGGAAAAACGTCCGCCTGTCATTGCGCCGTTCGGCGAAGAGAATCGCGTTCAGCCGGCATTTGTGTACGAGGCGTTGCGAGATTTTGCCGATGCGGAGGAGGCCGAGGCGTTTGAAGCGGAGTTGGTGATCGTCGGTGTCGACGACAAGGATCGCAGGATCGAGCGGACGCTGAAATGGACCATCGACGACAATGATCGGGCATTTCTGCTGGTCTTGAGGCCGCGATGGTCGGCGGATTCACGTTGTGTCTTTTACGTGCAGGCCTTTGACGAGTTGGGCTATGTCGGCAGCCTGGACATTGCGACCGGCCGAGCGGAGGCGCATACGTTTGCGTCGTCCATGCTCTGGGATGTGTCGCCGGACGGGACGCGAGTGGCGGCCTGCGTGAACGACTCGTTGGCGGTCAGCCGCATCGACAAGGCCGACTGCAGGTACCTGGGGGTTCCGGTCAAGGCCGAGGACGAATCCTGGGATGAGCGGCCGTTGACATGGGCGTCTGATTCGCGGAGGATTCTCCTGACTCTAACGACCGGCTTCATCGTGGCCGACGTTGAGACCGGCAGGATGCAGACGTACGAAGATACAACGGCCGCTGAAATCGCGTATCCGACCTTTTCCGCGGATGGGACGAAGGTCCTTTACGTTGCCAAGTACAAGGCGAAGGATGGCGACGAGAACGCGCAGGCGGCGGCAATCCGTTCAATGGCGCTGGCGAGCGGAAAGGTGGAGACCGTCACGCTGCTGCCGGAGATCGATGCGGCTGCGGACAACGGCCTTGGGTCGTTTTCTGTCTCGCCCAACGGACGCATGTGCCTGGTGCGCGGCGTTGTCAAGGATGCCGACGGCAAGGAATCGTCTTGTCTGATCTTCTGGGATGGGCGCAAGCGGCGCGTGGTGGAAACTGATTCCTGGCTGAATGCGGCGGGCGAGGTTGGTTTGTAGCGGCAGGGGGGCAAACGGTATCCGAAAAAAGCGTATGTAAAGCCCAAATCGGTATTTGCAGAAGCACAGCGCATCTATTATAATCCTGCGGCCTGCGATTGAACGGAGTATCTTTGACCGAAACGAAGAGAAAAAAAAGGATATTCATTAGTGCGTGCGAGCCGAGCGCGGATGTCCATTGTGCGCGCCTGATCGAGGCGCTCAACTCTCTGGTCGGCCGCACAAAGGGCTCGGAGGAAAGCATCGAATGGGTCGGCGTGGGCGGCGAGCGGATGAAGGCCGCCGGCTGTGAATTGATGGAAAACACGGCCGGCCGGGCCGCCATGCTGCATCACGCCTTCGGACAGGTGGGGTTTTATTACCGTCTGCTCAAACGGATCGGGTCGTACCTGGAGAAGAACAAGGTTGACGTGGTGATCGTGTGTGATTCGCCGGCGTTCAATTTCCACGTGGCGCGTCTGGCCAAGCGAAACGGCACCAAGGTGCTGTTCTACGTCGCGCCGCAGTTGTGGGCCTGGGCGGCCTGGCGGATCTGGAAACTGCGGATGTGGTGCGACAAACTGGCGTGTATTCTGCCGTTCGAGGAGGAATGGTTCCGCTCGCGCGGCGTGGAGGCCGTCTTCGTGGGCAACCCGCTGCTGGATGAGCTGGATGAGTCGCTGTGGCAGAAACGGCGCGAGTACAGCGATTTCGATCCGTGGCAGGCGAAGATCGCACTGTTTCCCGGTTCGCGAAGCGCGGAGATTCAGAAGCTGTGGCCGGCGATGCAGAAGATCGCAATGGGCCTGCAGGCGAGCTGGCCGCGGATACAGTTTGTGGTGAGTGCGCCGACCCAGGAGCGCTTGCAGACGCTGATGGATAAAGAGGTTCGCGGTTTTAACTGCAAGTATACGATCGGTACGGTTGCGGAGACGGCGGCCTCGGCCGACATGGCCCTGGTCGCCAGCGGCAGCGCGACCCTGGAGGTGGCGGCGGCGGGCTGTCCGATGGTGATCATGTACCAGTCCAGCCGGCTGCTGTGGCACCTCGTGGGCCGCTGGCTGGTGCGTACGCGGTTTCTGTCGCTTGTGAATATCTTAGCGGGGCGCGAGGTCGTGCCGGAGTTCATGCCGTATTTCAGCTCCCTGAAACCCATTCAGAAGACGTGCAATTCGCTGTTGTCCAGCAGGCTGCGGCTCACGAAGATCAGCTCTGAACTGGTCGACGTTGTCAAGCCGCTGGTCCAGGGCTATGCCTCTGAAAAGGTCGCCGCACTGGCGATGGACATGCTTGACGCATCGTAGCCGGATTCGCGACGCAGCCGGCCATTCCTTTTGCATTCAGCAGCAGCCAGATTGCGCAGCCGGCAAGTACGCCTCCAAGGTGTGACACGGCGATGGGGATGCCGAGCAGGTCGGGATGGAGGAAGGCGAGAAACATCCTGCCGGTAGCGGCTTCGAGGACGGACTTGCATGCGACCAGCACCAGCGAGACGAGGCCGGCCGTGCGGGCGGTCTTGTCATCCTTTGCACCGCTGATCAGTTCAAGTGCGCAGACGGCCATGAGTCCGTGGCCCAGCCCCGACAGGCCGCAGTAGCCGTACGCCCCCGAGCCGCGCAGGCTGATCATGGCCGCTGTCATGCTGCCCAGGGCGGGCGCCGCAACGTATGCCAGCCGCCGCAGGAAATGCCGTTCGGAAAGCTGCGCATAGAGGATGAAGAAAGCCGCCCCATCCAGCAGCAGATGGTACCAGCTCACATGGACGAACGGGTGCGTCAGGATTCGCCACCACTGCCCGGCCAGGATTTCCTTCGGCAGCAGCGTCATCGATTCGGCGAATCCGCCCCAAAGCAGCGGCAGGTTCAGGATGGCGATCACTACGGCGTAGATGATCATTTCGATTCGTTTCATTGTGCGGCTCCATGAAAGGCCGGCGGCGACCAACGCGGGCCGCCGCCGGCGACAGGTGGATTACCTGTTTTGCTGCCGTTTTCTGCGTCGAGCAAGCCATGCGGAAAGACCTATGAACCCAAACCCTACCGGTCCGGACCCGCCGCCGCCTCCGTTACCGCTCGACCTGCTGCTCGAGCCGATGCCCGGTGCGGGCCGGTTCTGGAAAACGTGCTGATCGCCCGAAGGATTCGAGCCGGTGTTGTCCACGCGATAGCTCCTAACCGGCTGCACTTGCCGCTGCTGCTGGGCCGCGCGCTCCCGCTGCACGCGCTGGGCATTGGTGCGCTGGATCTGCTCGTTTTCCATGGCGATCTCCGACACGACGACCATCGAAGTGTAATCGGTCACCAACGAATAGTCCTTGCCCAACCGGGTCACCTGCTTTCTCAGGCTGTCGGTTTCTCCCTTGTCGCGGATCTCCTGCATGATCTCTTCGATCCGTGAAAGCGCCCACAGCCGCTCGAGCTCCGGGTTGTCCGTGTCGCAGGCGGGCAGGTCGGCGGTACACTTCCAACTGTGTGCCTGGCCGGAGATCTTCGCCTTCAACTCGACCGTCATTTCGCCGGTACCGTTATACCGACCGAACACGACAAGCTGCTGGCCCTGGTAGAGGCTTGGCGCCCGGGCGGGGGTGAGATCCGTGACCTTTTCGCCGTGAAAGATCAACTCCACGTCGTACATGTTTTCGTAGAGGATCTTGCCTTTGGCCTGCAGGAGCCTGCCGATGATGTCGTCGCTTTCCGAGACGTTCATTGCAAAGCCGCCGGAGTCCTTGGCCAGATGGTCCATCAGCGGCTGGTTGGCGCTGTTGCCGATAACGAACGTGAAGAGCCGCACGTCGTATTGCTCCAGCAGCCTGAGGAATTGTGCATGCTGCGTGGGGCCGACGTTGGCGACGCCGTCCGTGACGAGGATGACGCCGGTGGTGCGATCGGCATCCAGCCCCCGGTAGGCCATTTCGATCCCGGCGAAGAGGGCGGTGCTGCCTTCGGCCCGTATCGCCTTGATCTTGTTGAGCATGCTCTGCACGTTGGCGGGCGTGGCGGATATGTAGCCGCCTGTGAAGTCCGTTGCGGTCTGGTTAAAGGTGACGATGCGGAAGCGGTCCTGCGGCGACAAGCGGCCGATGACCCGCGATACGCCGTTTACCAGTGTGGCGATCTTGCCCCCACTCATGCTGCCCGACACGTCGAGGACAAACGTCCAGTCGACGCCCTCGGCGATCGGCTGTAAATCTGCTGCCGGCGTCACCACGACCATCAGTGTTCCGGTCGATTGTACATTCTCGCGGTAGGGGACAAGCTCCACCCGCGCCGGCACATCGTCGGCGAGGCGATAATAAAAGACGATATCGCGCGTCAGCGCCTCGCCTTCGGGGCAGTCTATGGTTACTTTGTACACGCTGCCCGCCCCTGCATCGTCGCCGCCGACTTTTTCAATGATCGCTTTCTCCTGATGCGCCGGCAAGCGGACGTCTTTGACGTCGAAGGCGGATTTCAGAATCAGTTCGAATTTGAAAGAGCCGTGCACCTTGTCGTCGATGGACCAGAAAGAGATGCGTTCCTCGTCGACGCCGCCTTCGGCGAGGGGGTACACATACCGACCGATGTTGGAGTCGATTTCAATGGGCTGGTAGTACACAAGGCGGACACGGGTTTCCTGGTTGGCCCGTACAGGGCTGACCGAGACATCGAACGTCTTGTAGTCGTCCTTTTCGGCGATGGCGGCGTCGTTGCCCTGGGCGGCCTGTTCCTCGTAGATTTTGCGTGCACGTTCCTTCTCCAGCACCTCGCCCACCACTTCATTGCCATCGATCCACAGGCTCAGTTCCGACAGGCTGGCCTCCTTTGGCAGGGGGAACGAGTACACCGCCTCCAGGTCCCTGTCGCCGCCGTTGCCGAAGACCTGGTCGACTTCGGTTCGGGCGAAGCCGTTGTTGATCGTCACGCTGACGTGGTGCGACTTGAGATATACCGCCGAGTCGCTGCCATCGATAGGCTTGAGCAGCCCCGCCCCCATGCACATCCCGGCCGCCGCCAACACCATCATCACGCCTGCGGCCAATCGCACCGGCCTCCTGCAAATGTCCGTTGTTCTCTGCCACATCTTCAATCTCCTTTCCTGCTAAATCCTCGAACACCTTAAGAACAAAACGCTGGAAAGGGTTTAAGCAAGGGATGTGCCACAGGGGTAATATGTGGCCTAAGTGATTGTTGTAAAAGCAGTTACAGTACGTGGCGCTGATAGGGGTGTCTATGTGTCGGATATGTGAACCTGCATTCAGTGCGCCTTGAACGCGCACAAAATGCGTATTGTCGGCAGGACATCCGCTGACGAGCGGCGAAGCTTCAGCGGATCGTGTAATTGTACTTCTCTATCGCTTCCTGTTCGATCTGCTTCATGATGATCGGGAAGTGTTTGGTCGGCTCAACCTCGCTGTTGACGTTGGCCATCTTCTTGAGCTTTCCGTTTTCCGCGTAGATCGAGCTGATTGTGTAAGTTATCTTGATGCCTGTCTGCTCAAGGCCGTCCAATGTGAACAGCGGAATCGAGATCGGCGGCTCGTTCGTGAAGCCCGGGATAATCGACGGGCTGATCATGCCGTCGTCGAAGCCGGCATCCATATTTCGCCTGATCAGCTTGCCCCGGCCGTACCACGTACCGTCGACGGTCCTGGTGATACGTTTGGCGTCCTCGCGCGAGACCATCTGCAGTTTCGCCATCTCCTCGTTAATCAGGTTGGTCATGGCCTCATTGTAGCTGCGCTCGTCGATCTTGCCTTGCTTGAAGGCCTCGCCTGCGAGCTTGGCGCCCACGGCGTTGGAATACAGATCGTCCCAGGCGAACGCCGACTCATGCTCCGGTTCGATCAGCGCGAAATGTGTGCCTTTCCACGTCAGCATTTCGTGCCAGCACGTGGAGTAATACCCGACCACCGGCCCGATGATGGTCGCCGCCTGACGAGCGATCTTCTCACGTTCGACCTCGGGCAGGCTGTCCCAGTTCGGCGGATACTCCAGACGAACCGTATTGGTCGTCATCTCGAAGGCGGGGCCGACGGTGAACATGTCATCTTTGGCCATGATGGCGGCGTAGGCCTTCAGGTAGGCGGCGCGGCTCAGGTCGGCCGTGCCGCGGACGTGGTCCATATCGATGGAACCGCCGCGCAGCGTGTAGAAGATGCCAACCGCCTCCGACCCTCCGAAGCCATACGCGTGCTTGCCCAGATCGTCTGCGTTGCCGAAGCTTCCCTTCGGCGTGTAGCCCCAGCGAACCTTCGGCCCGCCGAAGCCGCAGCCGTTCATCCAGACACACAGTGCAACTGCAACCAACGTGAACAACACCGTTTTGCCTGCTGTCGTCATATGCCGTCTCATCGTGTGTTCCCCCCGCTTGTCGTTAGCAGTTATAAGGTTGGCTCCTCGACGTCCTTGCCGCTGTCCTTGATGGCTTCCTTGCGAATATGCGCAATGATGACCGGAAAATGCACCGCCGGCTCGAGCGTTGTGCCGTCTCCGTCAGGGTAGACGATCTCCAGGATTTTGTTTTTCTCCATCTCCTTCGGCGTCATCGTCAATGTCATCTTGAACCCGTTGCGATGCAGCGCATCCATCCTCGGGGCCGGACACCGCACCTCCGGCGCTCCGTCGGCAATGCCCGGAACGCGAAACGGCGTGATCTCACCGTCGTCCAGTCCCACGTCGAAGTTGCGCTTCTTCATGTTCAGGAACGGGTACCGGCCCGAGTACCACTCGCCGTGAATCAGCTCCGTTGCTTTTCTGGCGGCCTCGGCCGGCAGCGGGTCGAGTTTCTCAATCTCGCGCCTGATGAATTCGGTCATGCCCTCATTGTACGGCTTGTCAGCCTTGAGCACGGCGGCGGCGATATTTGTTCCGAAGAGATCGGAGTATCCATCCTCCCATGAGAACGACGAGGGCTTTTCCGAGATGAATCCCGTAGAGGAATAGCCGAACCAACTGACGATCTCGTGCCAGACGGTGCTCAGGTGCGCGGCGTAGTGGCCGACGTCGATGGCGACCTCGCGGGCGATCCTCGCCTGCTGGTCGGTATTGAGTCGATCCCAGTGCGGCGGGTACACGAGGTGCACATGGTACGTGGCGGATTCGATCACCTCGAAGGAATATTCCGAATCATGCCGCTGGATATGATATTGACTGATCTCGAAGATGTATCGCACCCGGTCCGCCGATTCGCGAAGGTGGCCAAGGTCGATATATCCCGCGCGGGCGGTATAGACCAGACCGTTGTTCTCACCCAAAGAGCTGTCATAATCGTGATCGCCGAGATCGTCGATGCTGGTGTAGTTCAGGCCGACGAGGCTGCCGAAATACGGGCTGACGCGCATTCGCGGCGGACCCACGACCGCTGAAGAACTCATAAGCACGATACCTGCCGCAAGCTGCAAATTGTTGAGCATATCTTCTCCCCGCCGGCCGTGTTCTTTGTTTACAGCCTCTCCTCAGGGCTGCGCGGTGATTATCGACTGTATGCGGCCGCGCCTTAAGCCGCGATTGGATGCATGCTCACGGGCGAGGACCGGTATCACCCGCCGGGCCGCTGTCCGGCAAGTCCACCCGCTGCCAGCCCTCGGCGCCGAAACGGATATCGCGCTCGACGAATTCCCAGATCGCGATCCTCTTGCCCTCGAGCAGTTCGGGCCTGCGGCTGAGTGCCTGCCGCACCAGGGTCGAGGCGCCCCCGTCGTTGACGATGCTGGTCACCGGCTGTTTGAGCGCACGGGCCAGATGTGCAGTGAATCCGGCCGAGCCGGGCTTGTCCGATTCGTAGATGCGCAGGAAACTGTCGCCGAGGACGAGCACCGGCGCTGCATCGTCATCGCTGTACGGCGCGCCCGTGCGCGGGTCGATCACCCGGAGACACTGCACGGTTTGGGGCGCAGCGTTTCTCTCCATCGCCGGTACGCGGGCCATCCGGATGATGTCGCCCATGCGGCTTACGGCTACCGGCTCGGTGTCGTAGTTGACGGCCCCGGCGGTGATGCGGCCCGCTGACAACACGTGCGCGGCGACTGTTTCGGCCGCAAGGTGTGCGCCGGCGGGCGACCAGTGCGTATCCTGCGCCAGATACAACGGTTGCTCGGCCGCCGCGTCACGGCGCGCCTGTGCGAATACTGCAAAAAGGTCGACCACGTCAACGCCCTCGGCCTTCAGCTCGCGGAGAAGGCCTCGCGTGGGACTTTCCATGGCCTCCCTTGACGCTCGCCTGCCCAACATGTCCGGGTAAATGGACGCCTTGCCGGGCGCCGGTACAACGACGAGATGAATCCCGCGTGACGCAAGCTGCGCGTTGAAATCGCATACGGCCGCGATGCAGTCGCGCATAGCCGCGTCACGGGCCTTGCCGGAATCCGTGATGTACTGCACGCCGGGCGTGTAGAACAGCCAGCCGCGGCGGCCGACGATGGCATTCTGCCCCGGATCGGCAAACAGGCGAAAGCGGGCCTGCTGCACCAATGGCCGCGCCCAATTCGCAAACCACGAGTCCGCCTCCAGATCTTCTTCAAAGCCGCGAAGATGTGTCACAGTCGGCCGCCGTGTCAACAGGGCCAGGCAGCCGGGCGAGCGCCCATTTGCCATATCAAGGCCAACCTGGACGACCGGCGGCGCTGCCAGTATCAGCACGAAAGCAATAACCAGAAAGCAATGTCTTGGCCTCGACGGTACCATGCTCTCTCAGAACTGAAAATACAAAAACGGATTAAACGCCTGCGCGGACATCACCATAAGCGACACCGCAAACAGTACAATCAAGAGTGCAATCCTGGGCCAGGTGACCCGCCGCACGTATTCGAACGCCTGCAATGGTCCGAACGCCAGAATCGCGCACAACATCATCATGCTCACATTTGCCGGCGTGTAGAGCCGCGCTGAGACGAGCATCGTTCCCGGCCCTGTCTCCGCCCGCCCGAACATTGTTGTCAGGTAGTGTGCCGCCTCGCCTACCGTTTCCGACCGGAACAGGACCCACCCGAACAACACCAGCACAAACGTTACGCCTACGCGGACTGCATGCGGCAGCCGGCGGTAAAGGCTCTGCTTGTTGCCCGCCCGCTCGATGATGAGCAGCCCGCCATGCCACGCCCCCCACAGCACAAACGTCCAGTTGGCGCCGTGCCACAGGCCGCCCAAGAGCATCACAACGGCAAGATTCACATACGTCCGCCGCCGCCCGCGCCGGTTTCCGCCCAGCGGGATATACAGGTAGTCCCGCAGAAACGACGACAGAGAGATATGCCACCGCCGCCAGAAGTCTGTGATACTCTCGGCACGGTATGGCGCGTCGAAGTTCTTGTCGAACTCGAACCCCAACATGCGGCCCAGCCCTACGGCCATATCCGAGTACGCCGCGAAGTCGAAGTAGATTTGAAATGCGTAAGCGATAACGCCGAACCATGCATCCAGCGGCAGGAGATGGTCTGCGGCAAATGCCGCATCGGCGATCTGTCCCATGGGGTTGGCCAAGAGGATCTTGCGGGCAAAGCCCAGAATGAACAGGCCCGTCCCGGCGGCGAATTTCTCCAGCGTGTGCGTCCGCTCGTGCAGTTGCGGGGCAATCGCGTTGTAACGCAGGATCGGCCCGGCAATGAGTTGCGGAAACAGTGACACGAAGCAGGCGAAGTCGACAAACGACCGCACCGGTGGACATACGCGGCGGTACACATCGACAGTATAGCTGAGGCTCTGAAACGTATAGAAACTGATCCCCACCGGCAGCACGATCCGCCAGACGCCGAACGTTGGCGCGCCCAACGCAGCCAGCATGCCGTTGAGATTCTCCTGCACGAATACAAAGTACTTGAAAAAGCCCAACAGCCCCAGGCTCGCCGCCACGGATACGGTCACCGCCGCCCGCCGACGTGCCGACGACGCCTCAGGCGCCGCCATGACCTTGGCCCCCAGATAGTTGATCACGGTCGCCGCAAACATCAAAAGCACGAACGCCGGATCCCACCATGCATAGAACACGTAGCTTGCCGCCAGCAGCAGGGCGTTCCGTCCCCGCGGCAGAAGGTAATAGGCCCCCAGGACCATGGGCAGGAAATAGAAGACGAAAATGTGCGACGTGAAGACCATGCGCCACGCAGTACATCCGGACGACCTGGCGGCCCGTCACGCGACCGGCCGCACGCATATGTTATGCCGCAAGAACGCCTGCCGCAATGCAAAACGCGGCAAACGCGATCCCCGCACGTACATCCTGCCCGCCACCCCGCTGAACAGGCGGGAAAAGGTTTTCCTCTGCGTGCCCGGGCGCCCCTGGAACTGGCGCGCATAAAAAAGGCCGGTGCACGTCAACACCGGCCTTTCTTTGCTGAGTCAGTTTTCGAATATCGAAATATGACCAAAAGTATTAACTAAACAACTGCCTCAGCGCTCTCGAAACTCATAAGAGTATAAGAAGAATAAGAGCACTGTATCCAACCTTTATTATACCCCATCACCGCCCCCACGCAAAGCTTTTTTTGAAAATTTTTCAAAAATTTTGTGACCGCCGCAAGAACCACTTAGTCAATCCTAACCCTTGTTTTCGGCTGCAAAAACCGGGTTTTCTTGGCCCCAAGCGGCCTCTGGATCGCAGCTATGTGGATCTGTAAGGTTGCATAACTGCCAGGCTTCGTCGCCATCCCGATACCCGCGCCATTTGCACGCGGAGGAAACCCGCAGTTTAAAGCGTAGACACTCGCAATCGACTGGATTAGAATGGTCCATAAGGCAGAGAACGAGAGGCGGATCACATGGATACTATCGAAATAGTGATCAACACGGACATCTCGGATATGCAAAGAATAATGATGTGGCGACTATTCCGCGCTCGACTGTACTGGGCTTACTGCGCCTTGGTCATTGTCGGGACGGTCATGGTACTGGTTGTGCAGGAAGGGGTGTTCGTCAGTAAGGCATACCAAGGGGTGGTTGTGCGTTCGCGTTGATGGCGTTTCCCGTGGCCGGTGCTCTGGGAATTGCACGGCATTGCTGGAAACGCGTCTCACGCCTGCAAACGCGGATACTGCGGTTCGAGAGTCAAGGAGTGCGCTGGATAAATGACTGGGCTGAAGTGCTCTTCAAATGGCGACCAGGGTTTCAGGTACGAGAGAGCAAGCGGTTCTTGTTTGGTACCATCAACGGTAGGCCGATTTTCGTTTTGTCCAAGAACCGCATTGATCAAGCCGTGCTTGATACGGTGAAGACATTCATTGCTGAGATCAACTCTGCAAACGGCGTTCTCGAGGGCGAGTGCACGTCGCGTCAGCCATGACAACATGGCCAGACCGGCGTGCTTTGGCGCGAACAAGGACGTTGTGTACGTTTTGCCAAGCCGGTACAATACCCCCGTATTGCGAGCTATGATACTGGATTCGGGGAGTAGGCTATGTTGGCGAGGCTTCATAGTGTGACGTTGGAGGGCATCGACGCGGTCATCTGCGAAGTGGAGGTGGACGTCTCCCGCGGCGGCTTCGAGAAACCCATGATCGTCGGCCTGCCCGACGCCGCCGTCAAGGAGAGCATCGAACGCGTCCACAGCGCCATCATCAACTCCGGCTACCGCTACCCCGATACGCAATCGCTGATCAACCTCGCCCCCGCAGACGTCAAGAAAGCCGGCCCCGCCTTCGACCTGCCAATCGCCTTGGGCATGCTCTGCTGTTCCGGCTCGCTGCAAAGCGACATGCTCAAACGCTGCCTCGTTGTCGGTGAACTGGCGCTGGACGGCCGCGTCCGCCGCGTCAACGGTGTCCTCAGCATGGCCATGGCCGCCGCCGAAAACGGCTTTACCAGCGTCATCGTCCCATTGGAAAACGCCCGTGAGGCCGCCGTGGTGCAGAACATAGAAGTCTACGGTGTCGCCTCGTTATCGCAGGCGGTCGGCTGCCTCTCCGGAGAATTGCCGCTGGAAACCACCACCGTCGACATCGACGAACTGTTCAACGTGGCGGGCACCTACGATGTGGACTTCGCCGACGTCAAGGGCCAGGAAACGGTCAAACGCGCCCTCACCATTGCCGCGGCGGGGGGCCACAACGTAATGATGATCGGCCCGCCAGGCGCCGGCAAGACCATGTTAGCCGAGCGCATGGCAACGATCCTGCCGCCCCTGACCCTGCAGGAATCCCTCGAAACCACCCGCATCTACTCCTCCGTAGGCCTTCTCGAAAAGAACACCGCCCTCATCGCCACGCGTCCCGTCCGTGCCCCGCACCACACCGCCAGCGGCCCCGCACTCATCGGCGGCGGTACCAACCCCCGCCCGGGCGAACTGAGCCTTGCCCACCACGGTATCCTCTTCCTTGACGAATTCGCCGAATTTCCGCGCCACATCCTTGAAATGATCCGCCAGCCGCTCGAAGATGGCGCCACCACCGTCTCCCGCGCCAAGGGCACCCTCACCTTTCCCGCTCAGTTTATCCTAATCGCCGCCATGAACCCGTGCCCCTGCGGCTACTTCGGCAGCGGCCAGCGAAAATGCAAATGCACCCCACGGATGATTGAAAACTACATCGCCAAGGTCTCCGGCCCGCTCATGGACCGCATTGACATCCACATCGACGTACCGCCGGTCGCCTTTCGCAAACTCCGCTCCCGCGGCGATCAGACACGCTCCGCCCAGATCCGTGAGCAGATAATCCGCGTCCGTGAGATACAGACCCGCCGCTTCGGCGACGGCCCTGTCATGACCAACGCCCGCATGAGCCACAAGCAGGTCGAAGCCCACTGCCGCCTTGATGAATCCGGCGAACAGCTTCTCAAACAGGCCATGGCCGAATTCGCCCTAAGCGCCCGCGCCCACGACAAGATCTGCAAGGTTGCCCGAACCATCGCCGACCTCGAAGACTCCACAGACATCCAGGCCCAGCACATCGCCGAGGCCATAAGCTACAGGAAACTCGACCGAAAACTTTGATTGATTGGAGAAGGTATAAAGATGAATACCATTCGAACCGCAGACAGCAGCGACAATCCGGTTTCCCGCCGCCGATTTCTGAAACAGGGCACATTGGCCGTTGGAGGGCTATCGCTGGCAGCCAGCAGTGCGCTGGCCGTAGATACCGCGCCGAAGAAGATTCGAATCGGCATTGTCGGCGGAGGGTTTGGGTGTTCTTTTCAATGGCATGAGCATCCGGACTGCGTCGTCGAGGCGGTCAGCGATCTGCGGCCGGAGCGGCGGGCCGCGCTGATGCGGACGTACAAATGCGCAAAGGCATATCCATCGCTGGAGAAACTCGTTCTCGACAAGAACATCGACGCCGTTGCCGTCTTTACAGAGGCGCCGAACCATGTCAGGCACACCGTCGAGGCCATGAAGCACGGCAAGCACGTGATCGCTGCCGTGCCGGCCTGCTTTGCCACGCTGGAAGAGGCTGATGAGCTGCTTGATATCGTCCACAAGTCGGGCCGGACCTACATGATGGCCGAGACGAGTTACTATCAGCAGCATACGATTTCGGCACGGAAGTTCTATGAGGCCGGCAGTTTCGGCGAAATCTTCTACTGCGAATCCGAGTACCAGCACGACGGCCTGGAATACCTGTACAACGAGCCGTACGGCGACCCGACCGCCAAACGTACATGGCGGCACGGCCTTGCTCCGATGCACTACCCGACGCATTGTACGGCCCACCTGGTGGGCGTCACCGGTGAACGGCTGACGCAGGTGGTCTGCCACGGCTGGGGCGACGACAGTCCCGCATGCACGGATAACGTCTACGGCAATCCGTTCTGGAATGCCTGCGCGATGTTCCGGACGGACAAGGGACATGCCTTCCGTGTCAATGTCTGGTGGAAGGGGGCTCACAGGGGCTGCGAGCGGGCCCAGTGGATCGGTACGAAGATGAGCTTCTACACCGCGCATCCGCATGGGCTTGGGCCGGTGATCGTACGGTCGGGCAAGCAGACTGAAACCGATGACGCGGGATTTGTGCGAAGTCTTCCGAATTTTGAAAAATACGACCAGCCGCAGTGGTGGAAAACGGACATGCTGCCCGAGCCGCTCCGTCACGACACCGGCCACGAAGGCTCGCATTCGTTCCTTACGCACGAGTTCATCGACGCCCTGACCCACAACCGAAGGCCGACGGTCGATGTCTATGAAGCGCTTGCCTACACCGTGCCCGGGATCGTTGCCCATCAGTCCGCACTGAAGGGCGGCGAGCAGCTTCCGATCCGGCAATATGAGCGGCCGTCATAGGCCCCGCCGCTCAGGCGTGCTTCTTCAGCAGCGTGACGTCTTTTTCCGTGCCGCCCACCAGCAGCGTGTCGCCGGCCCGGAAACAGTAGTCCGCGGTAGGCGTCACCAATCGCGGCTCGTGATCGCCGTGATGTTCTTTCACGACGAAAACCGACACATTATGCTGCGCCCGCAGCGCAAGTTCGCCCAACCGCTTGCCCACCATCCACTCCGGCACGGGCATCTCGGCAACGACCGTATCGCCGCCGATGTGCAGCATCTGCGACGGGTCGTGGGCCGCGATGCGTGCGCCGAGTTCGATGGCGATATTTCGTTTGGTTACTTCGCGTGTGTATTGCCGCATGATGTCGGCGGCGACCACCGAACCCACAAGGCGATCCGTGTTGTCGACCACCGGCAGCCGGTCAAAGCCGGTCTCCGCAAAGCGCCCGACCACGCAGTCAAGCGTTTGCGTCACAAGCACCGGCATCAATTCCTGCATGCAGTCGGTGATATCGCATGCCAGCAGTACCTCGCGCGGCTGGTTCAGGATATCCATCAAGTCCTGCATGGCGATGGCTCCCCTGTACCGCCCGGCCTCGTCGACGGCGAATATGACGTTTCGCCGCGTCTCCAGGGTCAGGCGCACCAGTGCATCGAACGATGCCGTCTGCGGAATAGTCGCTTCATCATGCCGCAAGACGTCGCGCACCGGAATCGCACGCAGGATATTGAGATCTCCACCTTCGTGCGCCGCAATCCCTCGCCGCACGAGATCTTCCGTATAGATTGACTCGGGGTACAGTTTTCTTGCTACAAATGTCGCCATCACCACGGCGAACATCAGCGGCAGGATAATGCCGTACTCGCCGGTCATCTCGAACAGGACGATTATCGCCGACAGCGGCGCCTGCGTGCATGCGCCGTTGACCGCGGCCATGCCTACGAGTGCGTACGCCGCGGGCGAGGCCGTCACGCTGGGAAACCACTGGTGCGCCACCGTGCCGAACGTACCGCCGGCCATCGCCCCAATGAAAAGCGACGGCGCAAAAACACCGCCGGAACCGCCGGAGCCGACCGTTGAAGCGGTTGCCACGATCTTGAGAAATACCAGAAGCGCCATTACGCCCAGCGCCAATTCGCCCTCAAGCAGGACGCGCATCGTATCGTAGCCCACGCCCATCACGTGCGGAAAGGCGATCGCCATCGCCCCGACCAACAGGCCGCCGGCGGCGGGGCGGACACAGGCCGGAATTCGCGATTTCTCAAACAGGTCTTTGCTTATGTAAACGCAGCGGGAGAAAACGTAGGCGATCAGGCCGGCGAGGATACCGAGAATCAGATACAGCCCAAATTCCCAGTGCGATTTCATGGAGAACGCCGGCAAAACAAATTCTGTGATGTTTCCGTGGAAATGGCGGGTGAGGGCTGTCGCGGCGACGGCCGAGACGAGAATGGGGGTAAACGAGGTCAGGCCGAAGTCGGCAACAATTAATTCCATTGCGAAAAGAGTTCCGGCGATCGGCGCGTTGAATGTTGCGGCAATTCCCGCGGCGACGCCGCAGCCGACCAGGGTCTTTAGCATCACGGGCCCCAGACGGAGCATCTGGCCCACCGTTGAAGCGATGGCGGCCCCAATCTGGACAATCGGCCCTTCGCGGCCGACCGAACCGCCGCTGGCGATGCTCAAAGCCGAGGCGACCGCCTTAACGACCACGACAATCGGGCGAATAATGCCGTTTCGCGTGATGACGGCAATCATAACCTCGGGCACGCCGGGTCCGCGGGCTTCGCGGGCGAGAAAATATATGAGCGGCCCGACAATAAGCCCGCCGAGGGCCGGCATCAGGAGACGCCGCTGCCATGCCAGCGCCAGGAGCGTTTCCGGGGCCATATCCTTTGTCGCCCAGAACAGCGCTTGCAGGGCCAGGATGAGCTTCTTGAAACCCAGGGACCCGAAGCCGCCCAGGAGGCCGACGATAACGGCCAGCATGAGCATCCGCGTTGCGGGCGTCAGCTTGAAGAAACTGCGAATTGTCTGTTGATTGATCTGCATTGTCGCAGAACTCCGTCAGAGGGAACCCAGCCAAATCATCGAATATACAAGCTTGCGGCGCTGGGTCAAAGGGGTGCGCCTGGATTCGGGAAGTTTTTTGTTGGCGGGCTTTGAAACTGGCGTCGGGGTGGTAGGGTTTGTATGATGCAGGGGCAGGAATGGTGAGGATTCGGCGGTGAAGGGCTTGTTTTGCGAGGGTTTCCGGTTATGGATAAGCGCTTTTCGTGGGTCGTTCTGACCGTGCTTGCGGCCTGCACGTGTAAGGCGTTTGGTGGCAATCCGCTGACGGAGTTGGCGGAGGAGGTGAAGGACAAGGGGTGGATCGTGTTCAGTGCACGATCGGCGAACGGTTCGTGGGACCTGTTCGTGATGCGGCCGGATGGGTCCCAGCGGCGGCAGTTGACGGATACACCCCAGGTGGAGGAGGCCGGGCCGCGTTATTCACCCGACGGCAAAAGACTGCTGTTTCGGACGATGAAGCGGGGCACCGTATTGGACCACGATCAGTGGGGATTTGCAGGATCTCTGACGGTTGCGGATTGGGATGCATCGAATCGGCGTTCTCTGGGCAGTGAAGGGGAGTTTACGTGGGCGTCGTGGCTGCCTGACGGCAAACAGGTTGTGTGCCTGACGCTCAAGGGCATTCTCGTTGTGGATCTTGCGACGATGGAGGTGGTGCGGCGGATCGATCGGCAGGGGATCTTTCAGCAGCTCTACTGTTCGCCGGACGGCACGGCACTCTGTGGGGTGGGCAACTACCGGGGGCAGACGTGGACAATAATGCGGGTAGACATGGCCGACGGGAAGGTCAATGAGGTCAACAGTCTTCAGAGCTGTACGCCGGATTGGTTTTCGGATTCGCGGCGGGTGATCTATTCATGCCGGCCGGCCGGCCAGCGGGCGAATCGCGGATACGGCTGGACACAGTTGTGGATGGCGGATGCGGCCGGCGGGGAACAGCGTCTGGTGTATGGGGAGGACGGCACGCACGTTTACGGCGGTGCGCTTTCGCCGGACGACCGGTATGTCTTGTTTACGCGGTGCGAGGTGGACGGCGGCGGGGCGGAGAAGGCAGGCGGATCAATGCACTTGATGCGGTTGGCGGATGCACCGACGATCCGGGGGCGGAGTACGGCCTTGAGAAAGCTGCATCCGGAGACAAAAGACGGGCCGGTGCTGACTTTGCCGCGGGGGTGGGAGCCGCACTGGACGTATGCTGAACTGGAGTACTGATGGGCACAATGCGTTTGAGGTGGGCGGTTTGCGGGCTTGTGGTTGTGGCGTGTGCCGGCGGCTGTCGGCAGAGGCCCGCCGACGGGGCGGATGCGGAGGTGGTGCGGCGAGGATCGGTGGAGGTGACGGCCGAACTGGTGGAAATTCCGGACAAATTCCCTGACATTCCGATGTACGATTACGCGTTTGTGTTGAAGTATCGCGTTCTGGAGGTGCATCGCGGAGAGGTAGCGGCGGACGTGATTTATGTGGGGCACTACAACCCGTTGAAGGCCCGGGCGGAAGCGGCGGATGCACGGGTCAGGGAGATCGGCGGCGACGTGAAGAGGATCCGGGCCGGCGATATCCATCGGATGGCGCTGGAGGTGCCTATCGATGATTACTATATGGGTGGAATCATCAACAAGTACCACGGCACGGCCCAGGGGCCTATCTACTGGGCAGTGTGGACAAACAGGGTGGTTCGGTAGCGATGATTCTTCATGATGAACTATTAGCGCCGGATGGAGCGGTGGCTGCCCCTTGCCAGGGCCCGCATGATGGAAGCGAGGAAATAGCGAATGCGGGTTTCAATACGAAAGGTTTCGAACTCGGCGTTCACGACTCGTTTGCCCTTGATGGGACGCCGTGGCCGCAGGTATTATGTACACGATGAGGCCGCAGCCACATTCATCACCGCTTTCGGCCACATGGCCGATGCGATGACAAGGGCCGCCCTACGGCACGGCTGCACGTGAAACAGCAAAACATTATTAACCATTGAAAGGAGAAAAGCATGAACAGACAGCAAAGAACACAAGCCCTTGTGGCCGTGGTACTTGCCGCAACACTGTTCGGCTCCGCGGCCTTGGCGCAGATGCCGCGCGGCCCGCGTGTCGTGTCACCCGAGGTCACGGCCGACGGCCAGGTTACCTTCCGCATCCTGGCGCCCAATGCCAAGGCCGTGCGTCTCACCGGCGGCGACATGCCGCAGATCGCCCGGGGCGTTGATTTGAAGAAGAACGATGAAGGCGTCTGGGAGGCGACCGTGGGTCCCGTCGACCCCGGCGCCTACCGCTATATGTTCAACGTCGACGGCGTCTCGGTAGTCGACCCACGCAACCCAGCAACCAGTGAATCTCTGTCCAACGTCTGGAGCCTGGTCTACGTGCCCGGTGCGGAATTCATGGACACCCGGAACGTTCCTCACGGCACGGTTGCCGAAGTGACCTATTACTCGAAGTCGCTCAAGCGGTTCCGCCGGATGCACGTCTACACGCCGCCCGGCTACGAATCCGGCAAGGACAAGTTCCCCGTCTTCTACCTGCTGCACGGTGCATCGGATTCCGACGATTCGTGGACGACCGTCGGCCGTGCGGGCTTCATCCTGGATAACCTCATCGCCGCCGGCAAGGCCAAACCGATGGTCGTCGTCATGCCCGCCGGCCATACCGGCCCGTGGACCTGGGGCCAGCCGCTGCCCGGCACCGACCCGTTTATCGAGGATTTTGTCAACGAGATCATGCCGTTTGTCGACAGCCATTACCGCGTTTACACCGATCGGGCCAACCGCGCTGTGGCAGGTCTGTCCATGGGCGGCGGCCACACTCTGACGCTCCTCGTCGGACACATGGATAAATTCGGGTATGCGGGGGTCTTCAGTTCGGGCGTCTTTGAACTCGGCGGCCGAGGCCGGCCCGGCGGTGACAGTTCCGGACTCGGCTGGGAGGAACGCAACGCCAAAGTTCTGGATGATGCTGAACTCAAGAAGGGTCTCAAGCTTCTCTGGTTTGCCACCGGCAGTCAGGACTTCCTGCTCGAAACCTCCCGCCGAACCGTAGAGGTCTTCAAGAAACATAATTTCGACGTTGTGTATAAGGAAACCGACGGCGGCCACACGTGGATCAACTGGCGCCTGTATCTCAACGAATTCGCACCTCTGCTCTTTCAGAGATGATTCGGCGCGTTTGACAATCTGCCCGCGGAATTGTATAACACGAACGGAGCGAGCTGAATGTTAACTTTTTTGGAGGCTTTACCATGGAACGAAAAGTACTTTTCAAGACCGTCGTACTATGCTCGCTTATGAGTATGGTTCTGCTTGCGGTGGAGGTCCCCGCGCAGCCGCAGGGGCAAGCCCGCCGGGGCGGCGTGTACGGCGACTGGCTGGCCAAGGTGCAGTTCGGCGAGAACATGGCGATGGACGCCATTCTGTCGTTTTCGCGGAACGCAGAGGGGCAGCAGACCGGCCAGTGGATCAGCTTCTGGGGTATCACCGATCTCAGGGACGTTGCGTTCCAGGACGGGACCCTCACGTTCACGTGGGCCATGCGGGGCCGCGAAGGCCAGGAGATGACGTCGAAGTTCACGGGTAGGATTGCCGAAGGCAAGCTCACCGGGACGTTGGCCGGCGAACGGGGTGAAATGAAGGTCGAAGGCGTCCGGGCGCCGCGTTTTTCGAGGGCGATCGGCCAGTGGGAACTGAAATACAAGATCGGTGAACGCGACGTTACGTCGACGCTGGTGATTGCCGCCGGCGAACAAGAAAACACCCTCGTCGGCCAGTGGAAAACCCAGCGAGGCGAAAGCACGGTTTCCGACGTCACGTTTGAGCGCGGCACGCTGAGTTTCAAAAGGACCAGCAGGTGGCAGGACCGAGAGTTCGTGATGACTTTCGAAGGGACGATGGAGGGTGATACACTGAAGGGTGTGATGAAATCCGATCGTGGCGAAATCGCGGTCGAAGGCACGCGAATCGGTGCGGCCGTCATCGGTACGTGGAACTTGGAGATCGCCGGTGAGCAGGGCAGCCGCAAGCAGCGCCTGACGATCAACCCCGATCTGAGCGCCCTTTACGGGACGCTGCCGATCAAGCAGGTTGCGCTCGACGGCGACAAGGTGAGCTTCGCTATTGTGATGGAGTTTGGCGAGCAGCGGTTCGAGAGCAATTTCGCAGGCACGGTTGCCGAGGGCAAACTGACCGGCGAGGTGACTTCGAGCCGAGGAACGCAGAAGATCACCGGCGAAAAGGTGGTGCGGCGGTTTGGCAGACGTCCCGGCCAGCAGGCTGCCCAGCAGTAATTCGTGATCCAAGGGCCTGCCGGAGCGATCCGGCAGGCTCCTCTTGCTTCGTTCAAGAGACGCGAGATTTGTGCGCGAGGCGATCACGCCTCGATTAGTTTCAAGAGGGCGGTGAGCGATTCGCCGGTTTTCCTGACGGCGGCTTCGTCGTCCATTTCGCGGAGTTTCTGATCGAACGGTTCGCACTCCACCGGCCCATCATATCCGATTTTGACCAGCGCGTTGATGAACCCTTTCAGGTCGATGACGCCGGTGGCCGTGGGCAGACAGCGCGTGCTGTCTATCTGCTTGTCGACGTCGGTCCCTGCCGGTGCGTCGTTGACGTGAACGTGAACGATATCCTTGTTGGACAACTGCATTAGTTCGTCCACGGTGCCGTGCGACGTATACCAGTGCCAACTGTCTAACAGAAGGCCCACATTGGGCCGGTCGATGGCGCCGACAAGTTCCATCATGTCGGCCTGGGCGCAGGCAAAGGGATAACGGAACCTTGCCCGCGAGGTGCGTGGGCCGACGAATTCCAGGCCGAGCCTGATGCCGTGGTCGCCCAGCACCTTGGCAACCTCGGCGAAGCGGCGGCGATGCTGTTCGAAATTCTGCATGTAGGTCAGTTCATTGTGACCGGGCAGGACCCACGTGGCGACGCGGTCGACGCCCAACTGCTTGAGCAAGGCGGCCTGTGCGGCAAGGCCGGCCATGTCCGTCCTGAAGCGGTCTTCATCTCTGCGGAATTCAACGGGCAGGCCGGCGGCCCCGTAGCGGATGCCGGCGGCTTTCATCTCGTGCAGCCAGTCACGAATCTGGGCGGCGGACTTGCCCTGGAATTCGCCTGTGTTCGGCGTGATGCTGTCAAAGCCGTATTTAGCGGCCCAGATCATTGCCTGTCGCTGATTGGCCCCGACGCCAATGTGGCCGGGCGCGAGATTCTTGAAAAACTTGACCTTTGACATTTGCCCGGCTGCGCGGACGCTCGGCCAATACGCGGCCGCGGCGCCGGCGGCGGCCCAGCGGCAGAATGTTCGCCTCGAAACGGTGGGAAGTCCTTGCGAAGCCATCATGCTCTCTCCTGTACGGTCTCTTTCGCACCGCTGCAATGCCTTGGCTCGGCGACTCAGCGGTTGCGCCAACTATAGCCGACCGGGTACGCGAAGTCAAACGCCGCACTTGTGCGCCCGGCCGGAGCGATTGGCAGGCGGCCTTGAAAGCGCCGGACGGTGCTGGTAACATGGGGGTGTACGAGTCCAGTAACGACCGGTTTCTGTAATGGAGGTTTCTATGTCTGCCAGCAGGTGTGTGCGAATTCTCTTAACGGCATTCGTTGCGGTGATCTGTGTTGATGTCTCGGCCAAGGCGCAGCCGGCCGGGGCCAATTATGACGAGTCAAAAGTGCCGGCTTATACGCTGCCGGATCCGTTGGTCTGCAATGACGGGACGAAGGTCGATAGTGCGGAAATGTGGCGCCAGAAGCGGCGACCGGAGATTTTGGCGCTTTTTGAGACCCATGTCTATGGCAAGGCGCCCGGCCGGTCCGAGAATGTGAAATATGAAGTTGAGAAGAGTGAAAATGCAATTGGGGGAAAAGCGGTCCGCAAGCAGGTGGCGATTACGCTTTCCAATAAAGGCAAATCGGTAACCTGGGATTTGCTGATTTATCTGCCAAGAGATGTATCCGGCCCGGCGCCTGTGTTTCTGGGGTTGAATTTCGCGGGAAATCATGCCATCCACAGCGATCCTGCCATTCGGATTCCGAAGAGCTGGATGCGGGGCGGAGATCATCGGGCGACGGAGGCCGGGCGCGGGGCGAGCGCATCGCGGTGGCCGGTGGAGAAGATTCTGGAGCGGGGATACGGCGTGGCGACGATCTACTACGGCGACATCGATCCGGATTTTGATGATGGGTTCCAAAACGGCATTCACGCGCTATTTCATGAGCCCGGTGAGAAGCCTGCGGCGGATCAATGGGGTTCGATTGCGGCGTGGGCGTGGGGGTTGAGCCGGGCGATGGATTATTTCGAGACGGATGCGGATATCGACGCCAAACGTGTGGCGGTGATGGGGCATTCGCGATTAGGCAAGACGGCGCTGTGGGCGGGGGCGACGGATGAGCGTTTTGCAATGGTGATTTCGAACAATTCGGGCTGCGGCGGTGCGGCGCTGTCGCGCCGTGCGTTCGGGGAGACGGTCAAGCGGATCAATACGTCGTTTCCGCACTGGTTCTGCGATAACTTCTTGAAGTACAACGATGCGGAAGGGGCCTGTCCGGTCGACCAGCACATGCTGATAGCGCTTGCGGCGCCCAGGCCGGTTTACGTGGCCAGTGCGGAGAAGGACCTTTGGGCGGACCCGAAGGGGGAGTTTCTGTCGGCCATGCATGCCGAGCCGGTTTATGAGTTGTTGGGGGCGGGCAAGTTCGGGGCCGACGAGATGCCGCCGCTCAACAAGCCGATCATGGGCGCCATTTCTTACCACATCCGCACCGGCGGCCACGACGTCACCGAATACGACTGGCAGCGATACATGGATGTCGCCGACCGTTTCCTTAAGGGCAAGTAATTCTGATGAGATTCAAGTCTGTAGAGGCCCATGCCGGATTAGCGGCGTGGGCCTTGACGCATTTTGACAAGGTGTACTGGCGGGGCGGCTACTACCAGTCGACGGATATCGATTACCCGAACGAGCGGGCCAACGCCATGGCGGTCGTGACCGGCCTGGCGGACGAGGCCAAGTGGCCCGCGATCTACGAGAATGTCCTGTCCAAAAAGCTCAACCCGCACTGGGAAGGGGGCAATACATACAACGCCAGTTCGTACTTTGAGCGCTGGATCATGGAGTCCCTGTGCAAAATGGGCAAGCAGGAGTTTGCCCTTCTGCGGATGTACGACCGTTACCAGGATCAGATTCGGGTCCACACGACGACGCTGTGGGAGCATTTCGGCCGGTGGTGGGAGACCAGGTTCGACGCCAATTCTTCGCAGAACCATGGCTGGAACTCCCCCAATACGGTTCTCAGCCGGTGCATCGCAGGCGTTGCCCCCGAGGCGCCTGCCTGGAGCACGTATCATGTCCGGCCGAAGGAGGCGTTTCTCACGGCCATCCGGGTCGTGGTTCCCACGGTCAAAGGGGATGTTGCCGTCCGGATAGATAAGAACCTCGCAATACTCCCTGAGTCTGAAGTCGCCGGCCGGCACCAGGGCGATCGTTGGTATCCCGCTGGGCTCTTTTTCGCGGCTGGATGCAATCGAGGTCAACGGCACGACGATCTGGAAGGGCGGCTATCAGGGCGGCGTTGCGGGCATTGCATGGCATGGCCAGGACCGCGAATATGTGCAATTCGAGGCCGAGCCCGGCACGTGGACGTTCACGGCAACCGGCGTGCTGCCGATCACTGCGCCGAAGCCGCCGCGGGCTGCCCAACCGCGCTCAACGCCGCTCAACAAGAAGGGCTGGAAAGCCTGGGCCTCCGTCACGCATACTGGTCCCACGTTCTCCTATGATTGGGGCAGGAAACAGGGCGGCTCCGCCTTCGACGCGATCGATGGCGACTACTGGACCTGTTGGAGCACGGGGACCAGACAGCAGGCGGGGCAGTGGTTTGCGCTCGATCTGGGCCGGGCGCAGACGTTCCACAAGGTGGTCCTGGAGAATGGCTGGGCGCCGTACGATTCGCCGCGCCGCTACAATCTCTACGTCTCGGACGATGGGGAGACCTGGGGCCAGCCCATCGCCACGGGCTCGGGCAGCTATAGCATCACGGAAATCACCTGCGAGCCCCAGACCAAGCGCTACCTGCGGATCGAACAGACCGGCAGCGACTCCTTCTACTGGTGGTCCATTTTCGAAGTGAATGTCTATTGACTTGGTCGCTCGGGCAGATTGTGGCCAGGCCAACGCCGCGTTGGCCCTCTTCGCGAGGCCGGCGCCTCGGCTCGCGGGAGGCGGCACGGGCATTTTGCCCGCGAAATGAAGTTGGATGGTGCTTCTGGAAGGTGGTAAAGAGCGCGGCAGTTTGTTAGAGTAATGGTTTGAAGTGGCGGCCGGCCATGGTCGAAGAAGGGAGGACAAAAGTGTCTGACACAGTTAGTCCAGGGGATATTCCACGGATCTTTAACATTACTGAGAGTGCTCACCGTATCCATAATCCGTTCACAGCCGAGAAGATGGCGACTCTGGGGGCGGCGCTGCGTCTGGCGAGGGGGACGCGGGTGCTGGACCTTGGCAGCGGTTCGGGGGAGATGCTGTGCACCTGGGCACGCGATTACGGCGTCGTCGGCACCGGCATCGATATGAGCCAGTTATTCACTGAGCAAGCGAGGCGTCGCGCTGAAGAACTCGGTGTGGCCGATCAGGTCGAGTTCATTCATGGCGATGCGGCCGGGTACGTTTCTGAGGAGAAGGTTGGTGTGGCGGCCTGTCTCGGCGCCACGTGGATCGGCGGGGGAGTTGCGGGGACCATCGAGCTTCTGAGGCAGAGCCTCGAGCCCGGAGGGATCATCCTCATCGGCGAGCCCTACTGGCGGCAGTTGCCGCCGACGGAAGATGTGGCCAAGGGGTGTCTTGCTCACTCGATCTCCGACTTTCTCGTGCTTCCAGAACTTGTGGCGTCTTTCGGGCGTCTCAACTACGACGTCGTGGAAATGGTTTTGTCAGACCAGGACGGCTGGGACAGATACGAGGCGGCCAAGTGGCTCACCATGCGTCGATGGCTCGAAGCGAATCCCGACGACGAGTTGGCCGAGGATGTTCGAGCCAAACTGACCTCGGAACCTGAGCGCTACGCCGCTTACACGCGTGAATACCTGGGCTGGGGTGTGTTTGCGCTGATGAGGGCCTTGACTGGGTAAGCGTTGTTGAAAAGCGAACAACGCCGGGCCGAGGGCATTTATCAACGTTATTGAAGGTGTAAAAGATGCGTTTGTGGGAAAAACCAATGGAAGCTGAACCGAAAGTGCTTTACAAATATCGATCTCTTTACGATAAAAATTTTGAATATACTCGTTGTATATTCACACAAAATACAATATACTTTGCTCATCCAGATGACTTTAATGATCCATTTGATTGTAAAATTCCCCCTGTTGAGAACTCGCTTAGGCACTTTATAACAAGGCATCAGAATTTCGGTGTGTTTTCTCTATCTGAGAACTATTCAAATATTCTAATGTGGGGGCATTATGCAGATTCACATAAAGGAATTTGCATAGGTTTTGATTCTGAGAAACTGCGTTTTCGTTTTAATTATGAAGGGCCTTGCGTCTCTGGGCCTGTGCAGGTTAGATATCCCCCGGATAATGAATACCCGCGGTGGAGTTTTTTTGATAAAGTGGATGATGCTCACATTGAGACGATATACTTTACTAAAGCGAAACTCTGGAAATACGAGAAGGAGTGGAGGATAATCCTCCCTGAGCAAGAAAGGAAGTTACGCAAAATCAAGCCAAAGGCACTGGTTTCAGTTTATCTTGGCTGTCAGATTGACAAAGGCCATAGAGAAACTGTGATTGAGTGGTGTTTACAAAGAAAACCAAGACCTGAAATTTATCAAATGGAAAAACATGATACATCTTTTTCTCTGAAAGAGATTGAAGTTTTGTATTAGTCATGCGACGGCATATGGTCTGACCCCATCTTATGTACCAGCTACGATTAGAGAGTCATCCGCCTCTTGCGGCGTGCATTGCCGGAGCGTAGCCGTAGGCGAAGCGGAGGCAATGCACGCCGACGCAAATTCCGCCGGGGTCCTGTAGCCCAGGCTGCTGTGCGGCCGACGGTGATTATACTCCAGCCGCCAGCCCTCGGCAATCGCCTTGGCCTCCTTCACCGAATGAAACAGCTCCCGATTCAAAACCTCATCTCGAAACCTGCCGTTAAACGACTCGATGTAACCGTTCTCCCACGGGCTTCCTGGCTCGATATGCAGTGTCTCAACGCCCTGCTTGCGCAGCCACTCTGTAATCGCCTCGGCAATAAACTCCGGCCCATTGTCGCTGCGAAGATAACGCGGCACCCCGCGGACCAGGAACAAATACGCCAGCACCGCGATCACATCCTTCGCCCGGATCGACCGGCCAACCTCGATCACCGGCGACTCACGCGTGAACTCATCCAGCACCGTCAGAAACTTCAAACCCCGGCCGTCTTCCGTCTGGTCGCTCATGAAATCGTATGTCCACACGTGGTTCATGTGCTCCGCCTTCCGGGCCACGCAACTGTTCCGTGAATCGCCCTTGGCCTTCTTGAATGTACGTCTGTAAGGCACTTGCAGGCCCTCCTTACGCCATATCCGCTGAACTCGCTTATGATTCACTTCCCAGCCGGACTGCTTCAGTTTGGCCGTGATCATCCGATAGCCATACCGCTTGTGTTTGCCGGCGAGCCTTTTAATCTCCACCGTCAACGCCTTGTCTTTGTCCAACTGCCTGCACGCGTAACGCTGAGTCATACGCGGCTGATCCATAATCTTGCATGCCCGACGCTCGGAAACTTCCGCTGTCTCCTGGAGGTGAGCGGCCGCCTTGCGCTTCCGCGCCGGGCTTAAAAGTTTCCCGATAACGTCTCTTTGAGCATCGCATTGTCCAGCGACAACTCCGCAACCAGCTTCTTCAGCCGGGCGTTTTCTTTTTGAACAGCCTTAAGCTGCCTGGCCTGATTCACGTCCATCTGGCCGTACTGCTTCCGCCAGTTGTAGTACGTGGCGTCACTGATCCCGATCTGCCTGCACACTTCTTCCACCGTCTGGCCCTCAGCCAGCTTGGCCTGGGCCTCACGAAGCAGCATCACAATCTGCTCCGGCCTGCGATTCTTACGTTTCATAGGGCATCCTTTCTCTCATGTACAACCGATTCATATTATCGGATACCCTCTATTTCGCAATGGTACAGTTTCCGGGGGTCAGACCACATATAGGGGATTAATTAACTACAGGGACCGGGACTCATTATTCACAGATGTGTATAGTCCACTTACTCTCCCCCGGCCGCAACTCCTTCCGCTGCGGCTATTAAAGCAAATGCCAGTCAGGCGCCGGCCGCAAACACGCACCGCCAAACGCTCGAGCCTTCCGAGCGGATCTGCTCAAAAACCTCGAAGTCGCCGCCCTTTTTGAATATCCTCAACCCCCCGTTGGCACGCTTCAGCACATGATAGACATGCCCGCCAAACGCAATTCGTTTAGGTCGGCCCATGACAGTCAATGAATGACAAAACACAGGCACTGTCAAACACCGGACACCGTGAGTTTACCCTATCAGAACTGCGTTTCCAAACTAGTTCCTTCGAAGTCTGACAAGAAATCCACCTAATCCCAAAATTAGAATTGAAGTAGGTTCTGGAATAACTTGGATTATTGCTGTTTGAGCATTTTCTGAAATATTTATTGCAAATACTGAACCATCTTTCCATTTTCCAGACAATAACCCTATGCCGACAACCTTTCCATCAACCAACTCTAACCCGCTCGTGCCGTGAACATCATATCCATAAATTGAGACTGTGCTATTATGGCGTGCGGTCAATCCGCCTATAACACCCCCGGACATATCGATAGTGCTATTATCAATGGCACTCAAACCGTTGATGACACCACCAGTAATATATATAGAGCCATCGGCGTTTGTATCAGCCCAGTTTACAATGCCATCGGTAATGTCAAGACGACTACTATCACTTACATGGATACTTGTAGAAATGCTACCGCCCGCTATTGTCAAGCTACTGTTGCCACGGATAGCTGCTTTTTCAATCTCGCCGCCGGAAATGGAAAGTGAACTGTTATCTGCTGCTCCAAGGCTCCGAAAAGTGCCGCCACGAATATCAATAGTGCTTTGTTTATACGCAAGAAGTGAACAGTCGGAATTATAAATCGTTGCACTGCTTGCCCCGTAAAGACTCACGCCATTGATGACGTGTCCGCCCATTAACTCAATGCTGCTGTTGTCATAAGCCGTTATAAAATAATTGTAGCCATCAAAGAAGCTAAGCGTCGAATTATTATGAAGATAGATATCGTCAATCCATCCGTTGTGAAAAAACAGCGAACTGGTGTCATAGAGACGAGCGTCTGGAAAATAACCACCGCGAATATCTGCACTTTCATTGCGACTCAGCGTAAACCCCCCCGCCAAACCTATGCTTGCTATAAAATACATACAAGCTAATCCGATTGATAATTGAGCTCTCTTCATCTCTCCATCCTCTCTGAATTTAGTGCGCTGAATTTAAGGTGTCCGGTATTGTTTTTCGGCCCTCGTTTTTGCCCGCAACCAACGACTTCGCCGTGCAGTGCACTCGTTTTATCGTTTCGCAACGTCTGATCGCCCGTCCGTTTGCCGAGTTTTTCCATGACAAACCCTTCCACGTCAACTGATTACTAAGATACTCAACATCGCCTAAGCTGTCAAGATCCCCGGCCCACCGGAGCAAAAGGACTGAATTAAAGATGTTTGGTACTTCTTAATATGACAGCGCGAATTTTGCTCAAGAAAACCGTGGGGCTTGGCCGATGAACTCTTCAAAGTCATACAATTTGGAGAGTGTGATCATGGATTACGACCAATTGGCTTCGTTCGAGCCAGCACTGGCAG
>Ga0209407_1000585_pt1 | contig 45896 bp, 42 predicted proteins | sample AD_JPNHG3_MetaG_FD_184410 | JGI IMG/M metagenome (GOLD analysis project Ga0209407, IMG submission 184410) | Active sludge microbial communities of municipal wastewater-treating anaerobic digesters from Japan - AD_JPNHG3_MetaG (SPAdes) (version 2) | ecosystem: Engineered > Bioreactor > Anaerobic...
TTGTGGCAAATGGGCACATTCACCTACACTCGATGCTGTTATCAGTATCGCAGCAGCAGCCGCAGCAAATTTCTTTATCATTATTCTTTATCCTCCCTTGTAAATTATGTCAAGCCGAACAATTATTCATTAACAGAAACGCACAATTCTGTTTTAATCCTATAACATTAACTATAAATCCATTATAATCCACACTTGTGTTTTTGTCAATACATTTCCCACGTATCAGGCTCAAAAATTATTTCATCGTTTTAATCCGATGTATGTTATAATCATATCTTTAAAACAGATATGTTCCGCAAGATGCTGAAATGCGACCTTATGTCCAAAAAGGGACTTAATGTCATTCTTTTTATATCCATAACCGTTGCATCGATACTCGTATCCGCCGGTACATGCCGGTTCTGCGCTCTGATAACAGACGGTAAGCGCACCGCAGAGGGTGAATTGCAAAGCAGTCCGGTTGACTGTTTAAAAAAAGGGAACACCCTGCAAGAGAAGGCGTTCCCTGATCGATTCTTTTTTGATTCATAATTTATACTGCATGAAATTATTATTCTTCGTGAATCCGAAATCAGTGTACAGCAAAACTCCCATATCCGAAGCAGTTATCTGTACAATTCCGCATCCCTTTTCACGCGCTTCATCTACAACTCTCGAAAGCAGCTCTTTTGCAATGCCCTGCCTACGGTAGGCTCTGTCAGTGAACATACTTGAAAGGAGCCCGATCTTACCGCTGGGACAGCCAAAATACGGCGGTTTTTCGACAATGGACATACCGCTTGTACCGATTATCTTTTCGTCGTCTACAGCAAGCCATGAGAAAAACGTGCCGTCTGCCATGTGACGGGTATAGTAGTCCGTAAGCGCAGGTCGCAGGTCGATGTCTTCCTTTGCACCTTCCTCACGAAGCTGGGTTATTCGCATATCAATAAATGTATCAAGGTCGTTTTCGGTCAGTTTTCTGTAAGTTATGGCCATATTCTCACCTCTCATCTTACGAAGATATAAGCGGTAAAAGCAGCGTACAGTGCAAGCATGGAAGCGCCATGCCAGCGTACAAGTTTTCCCTTGCGGAAGCAGTAAGCCAGTACCAGCTCACTCATACCTATGAGAAGTGCAGTATCGGTAAGGTTCTCCATTGTGAAGCCTACAGGTGATATAGAAGCTGCTATACCAAGCACGAAAAGTATGTTGAATATATTGGATCCGACTACATTTCCCAGCGCCATATCGACCTCGTTCTTACGTGCCGCAACTATTGAAGTTACAAGCTCGGGAAGGCTCGTACCAAGTGCCACAATAGTCATTCCGATGAGGTTATCGGACATACCGAAGGCTCTTGCGATGTCAGAAGCACCGACAACGACCATTCTGCCGCCTCCTGCGATAGCAGCGATTCCGCCTGCTATAAAGAGGGCACATTTCCAGCCCGGAAGCACCTTTATTTCCTCGTCTTCATCTGCCGCATCCCTTGCCTTCTTTGCAGAAGCTATCATAACATAAAGGAATACCGCAAATACAGCAAGAAAGATTATACCGTCCAGCCTTCCGACTGTCATACTGATACCGCCGAGTAGCATCAGAAGTCCTGCAACGCCAATTGAGAACGGAAGATCACGCTTTATCGTATCCCTGCCCACAGCCATCGGACACAACAGCGCACACACTCCGACTACGACCATAAGATTGAATATATTCGACCCGACCACATTACTTATCGCAAGGTCATTTTTTCCTGCGATCGAAGCAAAGACACTTACCGAAGTCTCGGGAAGGCTCGTACCCATAGCAACAATGGTCATACCGATTATAAGCGACGGTACCCTCAGTATTTTGGCAACGCTCGAACTGCCGTCCACAAAGAAGTCGGCGCCCTTTATCAGCAGGACGAATCCGACGATCAGCAAAACATATTTCAGCATATTACAACTCCCTTTGATTTTAAGCACACCAATCATTTAACACGGTGAGCGGTTCGCATGAACCTGTATGTTATTATATCACATTCCACAAAGCAATGCAAGTCCTTTTGTGAAAAATGCATGTTAAATCAATGAAAAATTGTAAATGCTTTCTGTCCGTTTATGTGCCTCAGAGAGTTTTCAGCAGTTCGTCTATGAGCGCTCTCTTTGCAAGTCCGTCCGAGAAGGCAGTCGCACCGCCGCAGGCAGTACCAAGCTTCAGAGCGTACTCGAATCCGCCCTGTGAAAGACCTGCAATGAAGCCTGCAAGCATCGAATCCCCTGCCCCGACCGAATTCTTTACCGTACCGCTGCACACTCCGCAGCGGTATTTCTTGCCGCTCTCGTCCAGAAGGAATGCGCCTCTCTCCGCCATAGAGACAAGCACGTTGCGGGCTCCCGCTTTCTGCAATTCTGCGGCATAGAAGGCTATATCCTCGTCGCTGTTTATTTCCTTGCCGAAAAGTCCGCCAAGCTCATAGTCATTCGGCTTTATGAGGAAAGGTCTGTATTTCAGGACCTTCATGAGCAGTTCTCCCTCAGCATCCACTACAGTCATAATATCCTTATTGGAAAGACGTTCCAGGATATGCTCGTATATGTCGGAAGGAAGGCTTTTCGGTATGCTTCCTGCAAGTATCAGCGTATCGCCTGCATCAAGACGGTCCAGCTTTTCAAATAGACTATCAAGTGCCTTATCGTCGATATCGGGACCTTGTCCGTTCAGTTCGGTCTCCTCGGCGGACTTTATCTTGATGTTTATACGTGAATTGCCCTTTTCAAGCCTTACGAAGTCCGCCTCGATACCCATTGAGCAGACTCCCTGTTCGATAGCCTTGCCCGTAAAACCTGCTGTAAATCCCATTGCTCTGGACTTTACTCCAAGCTCGGCAAGAACTGCCGAGACGTTTATTCCCTTTCCGCCGAAGTATATCTCCTCCGCTGACGAACGATTAACGCATCCCAGCTTCATGCCCTCGGTGTGGACAACGTAGTCCACGGCAGGATTGAATGTAACGGTATATATCATAATGTCTCCGCCTTTCGTATCAGTTGTTGTAGTCATAGAACAGCTTGTCTATCAGTTTATCGTACTCCTCGGGGTGTCCGAAAGCCGCCTTCAGCATGGCAGTGATATTGCTGAACATAAGCCTGAAATAGAGCCAGTCGCCCATATCGTCCATTTTTCGGGTGGAATTGATAAGGAAGTTCCGCTTGAGACAGCCGTATTTCCTGCCTGTTTTTCTGCCGAGTGCCTTAAGGTTCTTTGCAGTAGCCACATCTTCCATTGCCCTCTTGTCGGCAAATCCTCCGACCGCTTCAAACGCGGACTTCTCCGCCCAGAACATACCGCAGTAGAGTCCCGTAACTGCAAAACCGATGCGGCACATGAGTTCGTTGAGCTTAAGGGGGAAGGAAGTCCGCTCGAACCTCATGGGAGCGCCTCCGCCTATATATCTTCCGCTTGCAAGGAGCGAACACACTTCACGGATAGTCCCCACAGTCATGCGGTTATCGCAGTCGATAGTTATAATGACCTTTCCCCGTGCTGCGGCGATGCCCGTATTTCTGACCTGAGCTATACATCTGCTCTCATCCTTTACAGTCCTTGCACCGCATTGCTGAGCTATCTGTTCCGTGCGGTCGGTGCATCTGTTGCAGACTACTATTATTTCGACCTCTCTGCCGTATCTTTCAGCCGCTTTCTTTACCGAAGCGATACACCTTGCCACGTAGCGTTCCTCATTATGTGCAGGAATTATGACCGAAACCACAGGTCTTTTCATTTTCATCCCTCCATGAAAAAAATCGAGCGCCATGATCTCCAGGAAAAAAGGTCTCAGCGCTCTAATTTATATATTATTATAAGGAGTGAGTTATTCATATATTAAAGCTGCTGTTTTGCAGCGGTAAACGTCTAACTCGTTTTCGTTGACTTTATTATATCACCTGTTTTCGGGCATTTCAATAGAATCAAAGTTTTTTTACGAGTCGTACACATTAAGTTTACAAATGGTTAAACATTCGGATTCAATTACGCTCTGTTTATGAACAATTTGTCAACATGTACAAAAAAGTTCAGAACCATCAGCATTATTTACAATTCAGACACAGTTATATTGTTCAAATCAACAAATAATAGAAAAAAACAGGCTGCCGTTCATAAAATATTCTCAAACTTTTTCTCATTTTGTGGTATCATTATATTGGATTTGTGTAATCAGCAACGCTGTATATACACATAATAATAAAGGATGATCATGGTCTTTTTGGCCATACAAGGAGATGTTTGGAAATATGAGTAGTGAGCCTATTGATAAAATAACCCTTAACGAAGCACTGGATATCTTCAGCAACAGTGTTGATGCGCTGCTTATCGTTGACGGTAATGCAGATAAATACAACTCACTGGTACGCAAAGGATTCTTTGAGGACTTCATCGACGAAAGCGGAAGCTACCATGCTCTTATCGAAAAGCTGTGGTTCCATTTTGGCGACACTCAGGACAGCATAACTAAGGATTATAAGGTATTTCTGCCGATATTCGGTGAATTTTCGGGCAAATACAGCAAGCGCCTGAAAGTTGTCCTCAACGAGGAAACCCACATTATCCAGATGACTGTATACCCCATAAAAGAGAAAGAACTTTATCTCTTCCTTCTTGACGATCTCGATGATAAAGAAAATATCGAAGAGACTCTTACCAGCAAAAAGGTCAACACTATACAGAGTACATACCTCTTCTCGATGTATTTCGATATCGTGAGAGATACCACAAACAGCATCTGCATTTCCGAGATATCCGATGAAACGGTCAATTCTCCGATAAAGTATTCAGACTGGAGAATGATGATCGTCAATATGATATGGCCCGATGACCAGGCTCTGTTCCTCGAAAAGACCGATCCCGAATACCTCAAAACTCATTTCACTCCGGGACAGACTTCTTCCTTCGATTGCCTTATGCAGAACCTTGAAGGCAACTACATCTGGGTTAAGCTCATATTCTGCCGTGCAGAGACTAACTATGACGACGACTACCGTTTCGTATTCATGGTACAGGATATCCACGAGAACGTAGCTGAGCTTATGTCCACACTGAAAAAATACGAGGATCTCGCTTCAAAGGATCCCCTTACTTCGGTATACAATCACGGAAGAATCTCCACAGAGCTCTACAACGCTCTTGATAAAACTCAGAAAATGGGCAGAAAGGCATGTATCATAATGCTTGATATAGATTACTTCAAGCACGTAAACGATGATTACGGTCACTCTGTAGGCGATATAACCCTGATACACTTCGCCGAGACTGTCAAAGCTGTCATAAAGGACAAGAATGCCGTACTCGGACGCTGGGGCGGCGAGGAATTCGTTGTTGTAAACTATGACGATGATATCGAAGCAGCAGGAGAACTTGCAGAGCTTCTCCGCAGCACGATAGAAAAAGAACCCTTCAACAGAGTCGGTCATCTGACATGCAGTATAGGTGTTACCGATATCAGACCTGACGACTCCTTCAAGACCGCTTTCGACCGTATGGACAAGGCTGTTTATCAGGCAAAGGGCAACGGAAGGAACCGCGTAGTCGTAAGATGATACGGCTAATAATAGTTCTCAGTCAATCAAAAGCGGTATCATCCGCTTAAACGTAAAACGCTCCCCGAACTTAGGAGTACATTCGGGGAGCGCTTTTATGATAATAAATGTGAACTCAATAACCGAATCCTGACAGCTATTGCCCCGTATTATCGGGGAGCGCAAATTCTTTTCAGAATAAGGGGGTTGCGCGTCACATTTTATGTCAGTCTCATTTTACCCTTTTCGGCAAAACCGCTGACATTTATAAGGGGGGAGGGATCGTATGATAATAAACAATGTGGGATTTAACCACTGTCATGACGCCGATTTTATCATCGAGCGTCCCGAAGGAAGCGGCGACGAACTGCTGCTTCTTATCAAGACCGAAGCTGTCTTTACCATAGACGGCAAAGATATCCGCGCACCGCAGGATTCTGTATTCTATTACCCAAAGTCGAGACCGCAGTTCTACAGGTGCATACCTCAGCACACATTCGATAACGACTGGATACACTTCGAGCTTGATGACGAGGAAAGAGCCTTGCTCCACCTGGACATCATACCTGCCGAAACACCGATACCTATGGATATAAGCTTCCTTAGCTTCTGCATCAAGTCGATAGCCTATGAGCAATACTCCGATCACCCATACAAAGATCAGAGCATAAAAAGCTATATGACGCTTTTGTTCATCAAGATAGCCGAACGTGTAATGCAGAACGAAAAGTATCATTCGGGAAAGCAGTATGAAATGCTCTCGACGATACGAAGCAAGATATATGCCGAACCCTTCGTACAGCGCAGTATAGGCTACGCTTGTCACGAGGTCAATATGAGCCGTTCAGCATTCCAACATGCTTACAAGAAGCTGTTCGGTGTAAGCTTCATCAGGGACCTCATCAACAGCAGAACGGAATACGCCAAAATGCTCCTTATTTCCACCGACCTTACATCGGAAGCCATATCAAAGCAGTGCGGCTACCGCAGCTATGTCCACTTTGCACGTCAGTTCAGGGAACAGACGGGAATGAGTCCCCTTGAATACAGAAAAAGCAAGAGATAAATGAACTGCCCTCAACGGAGGGCAGTTCCGTTTTTTATGCTCTGTCGGGGAGAGAAGCTATCACCTTTGCATCAAGCTTCTGGATAGCAAGTGCATCCTGACCTGTTATGCCGTCGCCGGGGTTAAAGCAGTCAGCATTTACAAGTCCCTGTCCGTCGATATTGTATTTTTGGCTGTTTGCAACATACTGGAGTATGAGCAGAGCATCAGAAAGTGTTACATCACCGTCAAGGTTAGCATCACCGTATTTTACATTTGCAGGCTGTGTAGGAGCTTCTGTAGCAGGCTCTGTTGTAGGAACTGCTGTTGTGGGAGCTTCCGTTGCAGGAGCTGTTGTTGCAGGCTCTGTTGTCGGAGCCTCAGTTGCAGGCTCTGTAGGTGCCTCAGTTGCAGGCTCTGTAGGTGCCTCTGTTGCAGGCTGTACAGGTGCGGGAGCAACTGAAGGATCTGTAAGTGTAAGGAGATATGTCAGAGGAGAATTCCAGTAGATAGTTATCTCGTTTGTCGAATAGCTCTCTGAGTTGTCAACATAGCACTTTGCAGCAGGTGCGTCAGCAAGATATGCCTTAGCAGCGCTGTCTTCAAGGTTCTCATTCACACCGCCTGCGAGCATGCCCTTCATTGCCTTTCCGGCAGCCATTGAAGGACGGTGGTGAGGATTCTCGGGAGAAACTGTACCATAGCCCGAAACGAAGCATGTAGCAACAGGGTTAGCACCAAGGAGATAGTTAAGCTGTGCCTGTGCAGCTTCACCGTAGTTTTCGCCGCCTGTTAACTGCTGAGCAAGACCGAATATGATACCTGCGTTTGCGATAGTCATATTGCTTCCCCAGTTATACTTAGTGAGAGGTGAACCGTAAGGTGAGCTCTCAACATTTCCTATCATCTTGTCAGCCTGCTTGAGAACAGCAGCCTGTGCGTTCTTGTAGACATCGGAGTTCTTGTCTGCGCCGTTCATAGTAAGGATAGCGATGTTGCCGTAATCACCTACTGTTGACCAGTCGAGACCTGTATAAGACTTACCTGCGGAAGTGAGGTACTTCTCGTCCTTTGTTGCGCGGTACATCTGAACTGCTGCCCAGTAGCGCTCATCCTTGTCTGTCATATCGCCGTATTCACCTGTAACGATGTCCTCGGGATTCTTGAACAGGAAGTTCGGATTGGATTCGAGCCATGCCCATGACTTGTTTGCAGCTTCCATGCACTTCTTAGCGAAATCGCTGTCATACTTCTCATAGAACTCAGCTGCGAGTGCCATAGATGCACAGAAATCAGCTGTAGCTGTTGAGCTTACGGGAGTTACGATGAGCTCGTCCTTTTCCTCTGTAGGTGCAACATATCCCGGGAAAGTAGCGCAGGATACCTTGTGGTAAGCGCCGCCGTCGGGAGCCTGCATCTTCATCATCCATTCAAGCTCGAAACGTGCTTCGTCGAGGATATCGGGAACACCGTTGCCGCTCTCGGGGATACCGAGGCTGTCACTGTAGAGTGAAGGTGCAGCCTGATAAGCGTAAAGCAGGTCTGCAACAGTCTTTGCAGCAGGAACTACATAACGTCCGTAGTCACCGGCATCGTGCCAGCCGCCGCTTACGTCTATCTTCTGGTTTGTACCGTATACTGTAGCCTGACTTGTATGGCAAGCAGCGTGACCGAATGTCGCATCCTCTACCTTAACGCCGCAGCGCTGGAGATAAAGCATCTTTACGCTGTCATCGATGAGGTTTGAATAAACTTTATCGCCTATCTCAAATGTATAGGAATCATCAAGTCCGTCACAGGAGATGTAGTATTTGCCTGCCTTTGTAACAGATGAGAAATCACCTGTATAGTTTGTTTCGCCTGCGCTTGCATTTTCCTTCTTGTTTTCAAGCTTGCCTGTAAATACCTTTTCCTTTGTATCGGCATTTACAACAGAGAACTCTGTCTGGTTTGTAACATCACGGAATACAGCGGTCTTTTTGCTGCCGGTTCTGTAACCTACCTGGTTGATGTTGATAGAAGGTGCATAAGGCTTGTCTGCATCATAGTCAACGTTGCTGTCGTCAATGAGTTCGAGAGAAACGTTATCGATGTAGATAGTGTGCTCGGGAAGCTCGCCCTCGTACTTCTCCTGTATACCGCAGTTGAACACGAGTTTAGCCATGATATCTGTTTCCTCTTCCATAGTGAACTCATAGTCTACTGTCTGAGGAGTTGAAGTAAGATTAAGTCCCTTCCATGTATAGGCTCTGTAGTCGCCGCCGTTCATCTGTATCATACCCTCAACGAAGCGGTCAACTGTTGATGAGATGTCGTACTTAAGGCGGTATACACCGTTCTTATAAAGCGGAATGATATCGTAGTATACCTGAACTGCGTAGTTTACCTTTCCAACGTTCTTTACAGTCAGAGCAAGTCTGCCGTCATCGGTGGAAAGAGCGCAGCTTCCGCCGCTTTCCTTATAGGTACCCCAGTCTTTGGTACCATTTTCAAAAGTTGAATTCTTGATGAGATTTCCTGCTGCATTTCCGCTGAGCGGTAAAGCCGCAGAGCCGCATGAAGCGATAAGCATGCCTGATATCAGTGCTGAAAGGCATCTTCTCATTATTTTGTGGTTCATGTAATTACTCCCTCTCATGGTGACATTGTCACCGTATTTTTTTTACAATACAATTGTAACATAACCGCCAGACCATTTCAATGATAAATCGTGCATATTCTGAAACATATCGTGCAGAATTAATGAATAAATGATAATTGTGGTGTCTCCTGTCGGGGACGGATTTGAAATTAATTTGTAGGGGCGCTTTTCGAGCGCCCTTGATATCCACAATAAATATGAATAGAACATTGTAGGGACGGCGATTCGCCGTCCGTTCTCATCCATATTTGCATTATACATGCGGACGACCAATGGTCGTCCCTACAGGGTATCAGGGTTGCATGTGGTTGTACGTGTATCGACGGGCGCACGGAATGCGCCCCTACACTGCTTTCTGATTACTGTGCGGACGGCGATTCGCCGTCCGTTCTCATCTGCATTTACATTATACATGCGGACGACCAATGGTCGTCCCTACAGGGTATCAAGGTTGCATGTGGTTGTACGTGTATCGACGGGCGCACGGAATGCGCCCCTACTGCTTACTGCTTTCTGATTACAGACAACTAAAAGGGCGCACTATGTGCGCCCCTACAAACCGATATTACTTCACAACTACCTTTTTGAATACCTTTTTGCCCTTGCGGATTATAGTTTCTCCTTCAAGCTTTATCTGAGCCTTTGGATCGGTCATCTTCTCATCGTTGACTGTGATACCGCCCTGCTGTACAAGTCTGCGAGCCTCTGATATAGAAGGTGCGAAACCTGCCTTGACAAGTACGGTAAGAAGTCCCATAGCGCCGTCTGTAAGCTCTGAAGCCTCTATCTCTGCAACAGGCATGTTCTCGTCCGAACCGCCGCCGCCAAAGAGTGCCTTTGAAGCTGCCTTTGCCTTTTCAGCCTCTTCCTCGCCGTGAACAAGCTTTGTAAGTTCGTATGCAAGAAGCTCCTTAGCCTCGTTGAACTGTGCGCCTTCCATAGTCTTTTCCATTTCCTCTATCTGCTCTACAGGTACGAATGTGAGCATCTTAAGACACTTGATAACGTCTGCATCAGCAACGTTTCTCCAGTACTGGAAGAACTCGTATGGAGTTGTCTTTTCGGGATCGAGCCATATTGCACCCTTCTCGGTCTTGCCCATTTTCTTGCCCTCACTGTTGAGGAGAAGAGTTATAGTCATAGCGTAAGCGTCCTTGCCGAGCTTACGTCTGATAAGCTCTGTACCGCCAAGCATGTTTGCCCACTGGTCGTCGCCGCCGAACTGCATGTTACAGCCGTATTTCTGGAAGAGTTCAAGGAAATCGTAGCTCTGCATTATCATGTAGTTGAATTCAAGGAATGTGAGTCCCCTCTCCATTCTCTGCTTGTAGCATTCGTGTGAGAGCATACGGTTTACACTGAAGTGTGCTCCGACATCACGGAGAAGCTCGATGTAATTCAGCTTCATGAGCCAGTCAGCGTTGTTAACGATGATAGCCTTGTCCTCTGAGAAGTCGATGAAACGGCTCATCTGCTTCTTGAAGCAGTCAACGTTGTGCTGAATAGTCTCGGGAGTCATCATCTTACGCATATCTGTCTTGCCTGAAGGGTCTCCTATCATTGCAGTACCGCCGCCGATAAGTACGATAGGCTTGTTGCCTGCCATCTGGAGTCGCTTCATAAGGCAGAGTGCCATGAAGTGTCCTACGTGGAGAGAGTCCGCTGTAGGGTCAAATCCGATGTAGAATGTAGCCTTGCCTGCGTTTACAAGCTCCTCTATCTCCTTTTCGTCTGTGAGCTGTGCGAGGAGTCCTCGTCTTTTAAGTTCTTCAAAAGTGGTCATAATTATTTCTCCTTTTTATTATTTATCAGTATTGGTTTCATAAGCAATGTAATTCATAACCTATATCCATTGAATAAAGGCTGTTTTATCATTTTTATTATATCCTGCCTGTTCATAAAACTTAAGTGTGCTTTCTTCCTTGGAGCCTGTTAATAGCATCATTTTATAACAATTATCACGCTGAGCAATTTCTTTTGCAAAATTCAAACAAGCTGTCGCAAAGCCTCTTTTCCGGTATTCTCTATCAGTAATAACATTTTCAATAAAGGCGTAGGGTCTTTGTCCTCGTGTTAGATTTGGAATTATAACGCAAACACATGAAGAAACAAGGTGCCCGTTCTCATCTGCGACAATTATATGATGATTTGGGTCGTTGAGTATATTATTCCATATTGCTGTAATTCTGTCGTCCTTATCAGGAAACGGATTATCGTGCAACTGCATATATAAACGAAAAAGCTCATTAAAATCACTTTCAACAATTTCTCTTATCATAACATTATAGCTCCCATAAATCAGAATTTGTCTTCATCCATAGCCGTTAGCTATTTTTTGTTCTGCTCAGATTTAGTATGTAGGGGGCCGCCTTCGGCGGTCCACTGATCGTAGTGCGTCAGGAGAGAAAGCTCCACCTTCTGTTTAATTCGTAATGCGTAATTAGTTGTATTAGCCGTTAGCTCTTAGTTCTTCGTAAGCACCATGGACCGCCACAGGCGGCCCCTACAACACCCTTATCTATCACATAAAAATCATGCGTCTATGTCAAGGAAAACTCTTGACCCGGTAGCGCCGGTCTGTCCCTGGTACTTTCCATTATATGGGACAAGTGCAGGAGCGTCCATTTTAGCGAAAACGAGCTGTCCCACTCTCCGGCCTGCTGTGAGCTCTATGGCGCACCGGTTGGCATTGTAGAGTTCGAGGGTTATCTCCCCCTTGAATCCTGGGTCTACCCACCCGGCATTCTGAATGAACAATCCCATGCGGCCAAGGGAGCTCCTTCCCTCCACAAAGGCGGTGAGGTCATCAGGGAGTTCAAAATACTCCATAGTAGTTGCAAGGACGAACTGTCCCGGCAGGATGAGATACTTGTCCGCAGTAATGGTCCGGTACTTTATTTCTTCACCGAGAGTAATGATACCGGAGGGAGTGTCCTCAACCACACCGAAAGTGTTTCCCAGCCTTATATCGCAGCTTGCAGGCTGTATCTGCTCCTGAGTGACAGGCTCTATCCTGAGAGTTCCCTCAGCGAGCATCCTTGTTATCGTCTTATCTGACAGTATCATACCAAGGCCTCCTTATTAATTGTTATCAATAAGATATTGTTTTAATTCTGTGAGCCATTGGGGAATACTTCCGTCATAGACCGTCAGTATCCCGTTCCTGTATTCGCCGACCTGGGAAAAACCGTTTTCGTTATCCCAGAATTCAGCTTCGCTGCAATAGGGCAGAACAGCGGCAAGGTCGCTGAAACGCTTGTCATAACGGCGCTTAACATCCTCCGACGGGATATCATGTCCGCCTTTTCTTACTCGGTTTTCGATGCGGCTGAGACTTTCTTCGCATGAGCTTACGCCGATATAGCACAGCTTTACGTAATAGTCTGCTTCGATCGCACGTCTGATAGTTTTCAGCGTTCTTACACCTGAGAGCGTTGTCTCCTGAGTGAAGCTTATCCCTTTTCTGATGCATTCATCAATAAGACGTATCGCCTCTTTTCCGCCTTTTATACGATCGCCGCCATATTCAGCATTTATCTTGTCTGTATCTATGACAAGTCCGAGGTCACTGTTCTTCCTTACAAGAACTCCCGTCAGACTGCTCTTTCCTACACCATTGACTCCGCCTATGATAGTATATTTCTTCACTTATATCCACCACACTTTGCATAAGCAATGAAAACGTCGGGCGTTTTCATGTTTATCACGACCTTTCATCTGCTCTCATCTTCCTATAAAAAACAAGCGTAAGTTTTTCGTTTATAATCTCAGTTTTGCCAGTCCGCTTATATCCAAGCTCTTCATAAAAACGGCACAGTGCTTCCTCTTGCAGGATAGTATCAAGCTCCCAGCAGTTACCGCCATGAATCTTTTCGGCTTCGAGAACCGCTTTCCCTGCAATGCCCTTATGTCTGTGCTCCGGAAGAACGAAAACAGGCGATATCCTCTTAGCAGAACCCTTTCCTTTGTCTATTATCCGAATTGCACCGACACTCTTACTGTCAGCTTCTATTATGTAGTAGTATGTGAAAGGCTGTTCAAGACGTTCTATCATTCGTTCAAGACTTTCCGCAGCAGGATTAGTCTCAGTGTCATTGTACTTTGTATAAAGTCCGGAAAAAGCCTCGACCTGCATTTCCCATATACAGCGTGCATCGTTTACAGTTGCTTTTTTCAGCTCTACCTTCATAGCTTTCTCCCCGCGATCAAACAAAAAGCCCTGACACTCCGCAAAGGAATGTCAGGGACGAATTTACTCGTGTTACCACCCTGTTTTATGCGTGGATACGCACCTCATTGCGCTGTAACGGGCTTACCCGTCCGAACCTACTTCATTTGCTGAGTTACCCTCAGCCGACCTCGGCACGGCAGCTCCCGAATGTAATTTCCTCTGCGCCCTCATCCCCTTCCACCACACGGGAACTCTCTGTATCAGGCTCTGCACAGGCTTTATCCGTTCATAGCTTTTTTACTATGATAACATATCTTTCACAAAATGTCAAGGGCGGCGCTTTAATTAAATCAGTAAAATATATTCCGCCTCTATTGACTTTTCTTTCCTCTTAGTGTATAATTATTAAGGTCGAATTGCTGATGTGGCACAGTCGGTAGCGCAACGCCTTGGTAAGGCGTAGGTCGTCGGTTCAAGTCCGATCATCAGCTCCATAAAGGTGAAACGATATGGATTCACAAGGAAAAACTCCCGAATATTCGGGAGTTTTTTTGTTTCAGGCGCAGAGTATTGGGTAGAATATGGACTTCCGGAACGATGTTTGCGGCAATAACCTACTTGTTACAGATATTGAGAACGCATTTCTTGTAATCTCCTCTTGACAAAAGGTGTCTGGCATGTTATACTGTATATATAGTCACATATACAGTATAACAGAGGGAAGTAATTATGGTCATTGTAATAAAGAATAAATCAGAACTGCCGATCTACGAGCAGATAAAGCAGCAGATGAAAGCGCAGATACTCGACGGTTCGTTAAGGGAGGACGAACAGCTTCCCTCTATCCGTCAGCTTGCGCGTGATCTAAAGATCAGCGTTATAACAACAACAAGAGCCTACAACGATCTCCTTGACGAGGGGTTCATAACCTCTATAACAGGCAAGGGCTACTATGTTGCGCCGCGCAACAACGAACTGCTTCGAGAGCGTATGCTATTTGAAATGGAAGAAGGATTGCAAAAAGCGATCGAAAACGGACGGAATGCAGGGCTCACCGATGACGAGATCGCTGCTGCCCTGAAAAAATTTATGGAGGACTGATATGGAAAACATTCTTGAAATAAACGGACTATGCAAAACTTACAGAGACTTCTCGCTGAAGAACGTTACCTTTGCCCTGCCGAAAGGCTATATCATGGGATTTGTCGGACAGAATGGCTCAGGCAAGACAACAACGATCCGTTCCGTTATGAATATGACTAAGGCAGACAGCGGAAGCATAAGCGTATTCGGACTGGACAGTGTAAAGGACTCCATCGAGATCAAACAGCGTCTTGGCGTGGTTTTCGACAGCATGTACCTTGCCGAGCATCTCACCGCCAAGCAGATAGAACAGCAGATACGTCCCTTCTACAAGAACTGGAACAGTGATGATTTCTTCGCATCACTGAAGCGGTTCAGCCTGCCCGATGACCGCAGTGTCGGTGACTTTTCAAAGGGAATGAAAATGAAGCTTATGATAGCAATAGCTCTCGCACACAAGCCCGAACTTCTCATTCTCGATGAACCTACAAGCGGACTCGATCCCGTTGCCCGTGATGAGCTTCTCGATATACTTTCGGACTACATTCTCGACGAGAACCGGGGAATACTCTTCTCCACTCATATAACCGCTGATGTTGAACGTATTGCCGACTATGTAACTATCCTCCATAACGGCACGGTATGGTTCACAGGCAGCAAGGACGACCTTACAGAGAGCTATGCCGTTGTCAAGGGTGATGAGGACGCTATCCCCGAAGGACTGAAGGAACGTATGATAGGCTTTCACAGCTATCGCAACGGTTTTGAGGCTATGATTAGAACTGAAGATATGAGATCTCTGCCCGAAACGCTGGTGTGCGAAAAGGCAAGCATCGATGAAATACTGGTATACATCGCTAAGGAGGCTAAGAATGCAGGACATACTGAAAGTGATACGCTTTGATTTTCTTACGATGAGCTCTGTTTCCATGGGAGAACTGATATTTGTCATACTGTTCTGTATGGTCCTTAGCATGCTTCTGTCACCGCTTATCGCTGTAATGATAACCTTCTGTGTATTCGGTTTCGTTTATCCTTTGCAGGATATCGCCGAAAGGAACGGGTTCAGCAAGCTCTACGGCACTCTTCCCGTCGACCGCAGAAACGTCACAAGGGCAAGGTTCATATACATATTTGCAGCATTTCTGATATGTGAGTTAACAGAACTGGTAATTGCAGTTTCATCAACGATACTGAATCTTAACAAGCTCATATTCAATATCGATCGGAGTGCGGAACGAAGCAGAGAAATGCTTACCTATATGCACATGATATATGACACTCCTGCTGTAGTGTATCTTGCTGTATTTGCTGTAGCTGCGGTTTGCTGCATAGCTGAGGCTTATATGGAAATGATGAGTCAGATATACGGCAGGGAAAACCTCTTCCGTTCGGTGATGATAGGTATCGCAGCGCTGTCGGCTGTGATAGGAGGAATATATTTACTCTCATCGCACACCACGCTGATACCGCAGTTTCATCTGATGCAAATGACAGAGAACTATGCAGCAATATCCGTCAGCAAGTCCGTAATATTCGGCGCAGCTTCCAATGCAGCAATGCTTGCAGTCTGTCTTGTATTCGGCGAGATAACGACACGCATAGTGTCTGAGCGTGAGATATAGGAGGATACGAAAATGAATAATGACAGAAAAAGAATATTCTCAATTATGCGCGCTGACCTTATCATGATGAACGGCGGCAGGAACAATCTTAAGCTGATCGTACTTATAATGTGCCTCACATTCGGTGCAATGACCTATATTGCACCGTTTATGGCGATACTCCTACCGCCTCTCATGAGCTTTTTCTTAGTGCCCATGCTGTTCGGGAATGAGATGAAATACCACTGCGAGAGATTGAACACCGTCCTTCCCGTAAGCAGAAAGGATGTTGCAGATTCACGCTTTTTGCTGACAATGTCGCTGTATACGGGGATAAGTCTGCTGTTCTATGTATTTATGGTCCTTGCGGTCATAAATCAGCAGCATCAGGGCATCATACTCTTCCTTTCATCATTCAACGCACCCTATGCCGCTGCATTTTCAGCAGGAGCTGTTATCATCTCGGGCAAACTGCGAAAGTACTTCTCAAACGTCGGAAAGTCGACAGGAGAAGCGAAAACAGGCGGGATACGCAAGGCAGGGATGAAAGAATATATCCGTGCTGTCGTCGTTTCGGGTTTACTTATATTCCTTTTCCTGCTCGTTTTTGCAGATCTTCTTCCAACTATCCCTCTGCTTGAATTCGTCGCTGACCTTATGCGTATACTCGGAAATGCTGCCGACGGAATACTGCTTTTTGCTGCATTTCTGACCATTGCTGCACTGTCAGTGACCTACAGATATATATGCACCGTATGCGAATACGAAGACAAAGAGCTGTGAGGTGATACTCTATGAAAAAACTACTCGGAATTGCGGCTTCACTTCTCTGCTCCGCAGCTATACTGTTGAATCCGCCTTTACTCTCTGCAAGAGCCGAGGATATCGTTTTCCCTTCGGGAGTAAGTCAGAGCGATTTTGAATTTTTGCTTGATTTTCAGGAAAACGATATAGATATGGCTGAAAAAAAGTGGGGAGCTACCGCGATAGGTGCATTCAACGCCGATGAAGTCCTCTGCACAGGATATTATGCCTGTACCGATGCAGCACTGAATGCCCATACCGATGAGAACTCGGTATTTGAATGGGGAGAGGTCTCGCAGACTCTTATATGGGTAAGCGCAATGCAGCTGTGGGAACAGGGAAAGCTTGACCTTGACCGTGACATCAGGGACTACCTGCCTGACGGATTCTTCAGGCATCTCACCTACGATGAACCTATCACTATGATCGATCTGATGAATGGCACCGCAGGCTGGCAGGAAAGCTCATCTCAGATTTGGAAAAAGGACGAGGCTTCTGTAATGTCCCTTGCCGACGAGCTTCAAGCAGCCGAGCCTTTACAGGTCTACCGTCCCGGTGAGGTACCTGTCGGTTCACTTTACAGTGCGGCTGTTGCAGGCTATGTTATCGAGTGCGCTGCGGGACAGGACTACTGCGGCTACGTTCATGAACATATACTTGAACCTCTCGGAATGGAGCACACTTCCATAGCCCCGACTCACAGTGATAATCCGTGGGTATATGAACAGCGCAGGAAAATGAAGACATACGAAAAGGGTGCAGCTCTGACAGACAAGGGCACTTGTCTGAACTATCTTACCCTCTATCCGGCAGGCTCCGCAGTAAGCACACTTCCCGACCTGATGACTTTTTCTCAGGCTCTGCTGGATGAAGATTCTCCGCTGTTTCAGAGTGCCGATACCCGTAGGGAGCTCTTCAGTGCCACATCATTCTACGGCGGATCGGATATTCCCCTGTCCGCTCACGGCTTGCAGTGTCAGGAATTCGCCGTCCGTACATACGGTCACGAGGGAGCAACTGCGGCAAGCCATGTAAAAATGCTCCTTGATCCCGAGTCCGGACTCGGACTTGTGGTGATGATAAATCAGTCTGACGACGATAATCACTACTTCCTTGACTTCCCCGAATGGTTCTTCGGTACGCTTTCTTCGCAGAAATACGCTGACAGTACATCGAAGGATGTTAAACTCAGCAGGTATTATCTGCCTGCGGAGCTTCCGCGTACAGGTATACTTAAATTCATCACATTCTTTAATGCGGTCAGAGTAGAGCATGTTCAGAGCATCGGCAGCGGTGCATATCAGTTGATTTATGATGCAGAAGATGAATACGGACTTTCAGATGTTAATAAAGAAAGCAAGAAAAGACTCATCAAACAGACAAATTTCAATGCTGTTGAAGAGGGCGCCATACTTATGGGAACAGAGGACTATAATGACGGCACATCGGTCCTCTCTTATGCTCAGCTCGTAAATATGCCTGCCCACAGCGGAGTTTTGGAGCCCCGCTATACTGCTGAGCTCTGCCTGTTTACGGCTTATCTCCTGCTCGCCGTTGCTGCCGTTTACCTCATGCTCATACGCCGCAAGCTGAAAAAGCACAATGCTTACAGCCCTTGCAAGGGTTCCGCAATAATGAAGGCAGGACAGACAGCGTGGCTTGCTTCTGTGTTGATATTACTCATCACATACACCGTTTACGTAAGCAGTAACGGCATCATGAGCAGTGCAGTCTCTGCATTCATAGGCATATCGCAGACGATTTGTATGACCGTATGTGCAGCAGCTGCAATATCGGCTCTTGTGGGAGTTCTTTCAGAAAAGCGCCGCATTTTCCGGTATATCACAAACGCTTTAGGCAACATCACTGTTATCGCAGCGATAACAGTCTTTGAGATGTACAAATTCCGGTAAGCATTTCGGATGATATCCATAAAGAGCATGATCTTTGAATATCCCGACTAATAGTGTGTACTGAGTAACCGCCAAAAGGCGGTTACTTTTTTTATCCCGAAAACTCCGACGGGTGTCACAATAAAAAAGTCTTATCCCCGCTGTCACACAGGGATAAGACTATTTACGGAATAATAATTCCTAAATTCTCTCATTATATCGTTCGGTGCGGCTCCGCACCAACGTGTCGGAGCATTGTTTATTCAGCAGAAAAGGTTTTTCCGTCTATCAGGTATGAACACGGAAGTGAATTAACTATCTTTGCATCAAGCTGCTGTATCGCCAGTGCATCCATAGGAGTTACACCGTCACCGTTGTTGTAAACATCCGCATTCCTGAGAGCCTTTGCCGAGAGACCGTATTTTGAACTGTTGGCTGTATACTGCAATATGCATAGTGCGTCCGCAAGACTTGCTTCGCCGTCCTCGTTCACATCGCCCATAGTGATAGACAGCTTTTTGTAGCCTGCCGAGATATCTGCGGCAGATATCTTTCCGTTGCAGTCGAGGTCGGCAGCAACGTTATAGTCAGGTTCTTCCGCAATATAAGGACCGAGAAGCTTTATATCGTGAGTTGTAAACGCTCCGTCGCCGTTGATATCTCCCATGACCGTATCACATTTCGGAAGCTCTACGGTCTGGAAAGAGTGAAGCGGTGAAGGCTTGAACTGGCGCCACTGATTATGCGTTCCCTCAGGCTCTAATATCTGTTCATCCGAAAGCATGAACCAGTCATAATTCCCGTAAACATCGTCCCATGTAGTATCTATATGGAAGTTTTTTCCGCCTATATTTACTATGTTCCACGCATGGTCCTTGGTTTTCACATAACAGGTCTCAAGACCTGCTTCATTCAGCAGAAGGTTATAAGTTCTTGCATAGCCTTCGCAAACAGCGATACCGTCCATGAATACGGATGTATCAGCGTGATTTTCGGCATCATCGTTGTCTGCCTTAGCGTACTCCGTATTATTGCATACCCAGTCGTGAAGGGCTTTTGCTTTTTCTATGTCAGACATGTTCTCGTCTGTGACCTCGGATACGACCTTCTTAGCATTGTTTAATATCCAACGGTTCAGGAATCCGACATCTGTACCTCTGTAAAAGTTATTCCTGATAAAAGAATCATATTCCTCAGCAAACTCAGTGCTGCTTCCCTCTACAACTTCTTTGCCGTTAAGCATCATAAGAGACTTACAGCCGCAGAAGGCATCGTCGGTCAGAACGGAATCATCCGATATATTCAGGTTTGTAAGTGAAGAACAGTTAAAAAAGGCATGATCGGCTATCTCCGCTTTCTGCTTAAAAGTAACTTCTTCCAGTGCGGTGTCCGAGTGGAAAGCATTATATCCTATGGACGAGGTACCGTCTATAACCAATGAGCTTAACTTATCGCAGTTTGTAAATGCAAGACTATCTATCACTGCCGAACCCTTTACATATATTTTTTCAAGGTCTTTTTTGTTTGAAAATGAACGGGATTTTATAACTGTCTTTCCCTTCGGAAGGACGAGTTCTTTTACATTTGCTCCTTCCTTGATATACAGTTCATCTATATCAGGCGAAAATGACAGCTCAGTCAGGACAGTTTTTTTAGGCAGTGTTATGATATCTACGCAGGAACCCGAACGAAATGACAGCTTTTTCAGGTTATTGCCGATTATATGTGAGGCATTAAGAGTACAATTTCCGGGAAGTTCAAGTTCTTCATTGCCGATATGAAGGACAAGCAGGTCATTACGATCAATATCATCATTATAATAATCATCGTTGGAATAATAAAATGAATCTACGATCCGTATATACTTCCAGTATTCAGAAACATCCCTGCCACCGTCAATATCCAGTTCATCGCTGTTTATGATAAGCTCTCCCACTTTTCCGCTTATCGAACAGCAATTCAGTTCCTTTACACCTGAAGGGATAGTCAGCTTATCAAGGTCGATATTCTGAAACGCATTTCTGATGACTTCAACGTCTTCGGGTATAGTGAATTCGCCTGTTCTGCCTGTCGGGAAAAGTACCATTTCTTTTCCGTCCTTTGTATAGATACAGCCGTCGACCGACTTATACTTTTTATTTGAATCACTTACGGAAAAAGATGTTATATTCTTATTCAGTCCGATAAATAATTTATCGTATCCGTCATAGTTGTCGGGGAAGCTTAACTCTCCGCTTTTTCCGATCGGGATAAAAAGAAGATCATCATTTCTCTCCGTAATTTCAGGATCAACTCCGTAAAAAGGATCTGCCGCGAACGGAACACCGTCTATATCATAATATATATTATTATCATCATCTATATTGACATCTGTAAGATATTTGCACTCACTGAAAGGAAACTTATCACCGTTTCCGATACTTATCACAGATGCAGGAATATCTATAGATTTTATTTTAGTACGTGAAAAGGCGCCTTCATCTATAAACTGTAAATTGCTTCCGAGCTTTACCTCTTCAAGACTGGTGCAGCATAAAAATGCACTGTACATGATATCTTTCACACTGTCCGGAATAGTAATTTCCTTTAGTGAAGTGCAGTATGCAAAAGCCATTCCATCTATCATTTCCAGTCCTTCAGGAAGATCGATATGCTCAATTGCCGTGCAATCGGAAAAAGCAGAGTAATTAATTGTGGTGATATTCTCGGAAAGCTTTATCTCCTTAAGCTCCTTGCAGTAACTGCAAAATTCATAGGGAATAGTTTTTACCGAATCAGGGATCGTGATACTTTCTATTCCTGAATATGAGAATTGACCATCGCCCAGATCAAGCAGACCTTCAGGCAATTCAACTTTTTTCAGTAACGGACAGTTTGAGAAAGAAAAAGCACCAAGGCTTTCAACTCCCGGCAGTATAATGACCTCTTCAAGAGAGTCGCTCATTTCGCATAAATAGTTTGGGAGATTTTTAATCGTCCCCGGGATAGTCAAAGACTTTACAGGGCAGTCTTTGTTATTGAAAACGTAAGGCTGTATGTCAGTAACGGGAAGCCCGTCGATATGGTCGGGGATAATAACTTTTTCATTTCCACCGTTATAAGAGAGTATCCTGATGCTGTCATCATATTTTAAATACTCAAATCCATCCTTGTTAAATATCCTTTCAGCTTCAAGTTCATAATCAGATTCATATTCATAAGGCGAATAGTAATCATAATCAGCGAACGATGTACCTTCTCCGATGCATGTGCATGACAGTGCAAGCGCCGCTGACAGTGCTATAATTCTTTTTTTCATATGTTAGCCCCCCCCTAAAGATATGTCTATAAAATAATTGTACAACAAGTAATTCCGAAAATCAATGTTCACTTGTTGTTTTCTGCGTCTTGCACAAACATACAAGTTTACTGCTGTACAAACCGCACAGGCGAAATAAACAGTACGCTTTATCCGTTTAAATGATAAATCCGCAAAAAACGCTGAACTTATCGTATCCCTAACTGTTTCAACCATAGCAGTGAAGGAGAATGATCTTCAACATTTCAATATTGTAATGTTCAGTAATATAAAAAACAGGACAGATCATCATAACTGAGTTATAATAAATGTGTACTCAATAACCGCCTAAAGGTGGTTATTGCCCCGAACTTTGTTCGGGGAGCGCAAATTCTTCATGTCAAGCTCATTTTGCTCTTTCGGGCAAAAAAGCAGATACGAATAAAGGTTCAATAAAACAATAATCTCAGGAGGAATACACAAATGAAGAAAAAGACTTTTATCATCACAGGACTTATGATAGCAGCAATAGGTGCAGGCATAACAGCAAAGGTTCTTAACAGACCTGAGAAGATAAGCACTTTCAGCGATAACGTGACCGCAGTAAATGAACTCACAGTTCCCGAAAATGCAAGAGTGATAGCTTTAGGTGAAGCAACTCACGGCAACAGTGAATTCCAGCAGCTTAAACTTACGGTATTCAAAAGACTTGTAGAGACAACCAACGTCAGAGCCCTTATCATTGAGGGAGATTTCGGCGGATGCGCTCTCGCAAATGAATACATTAACGGCGGCGAGGGAACAGCTGAGGAGGTAACAAAAAAACTCGGATACCGTATATACCACACCGATGAGATGTGCGAGCTTGTGGAGTGGATGCATGACTATAACGAGACCGCTGCAGAAGATGACAAGGTTCGTCTCTACGGCGCAGATATACAGAACGATATGTGCAATGTTCAGCTTATCAAGGATTTCTACGCTCAGGCAGCTCCCGATAAAGCGGCAGATTATTCCGCTAAGTTCGACGAGCTTTTCGGAACAGAAGAAGACTCATATAATATTGCAGACTATGATGAAATGATAGAACTTATCGATGATGTCGCAGAAGATATGGACAAAAGCTGTGATTCATACGAAGCAGCAGTCGGCAAGGAGAAGTTCGAGACAGTCCGTAATGCAGACGAGATGCTCAGATGCTATCTTGATTACCGTGAAAAAGAACGTTTTTCTGCTTACTACCGTGATACAAAGATGAAGGAAAACGTTGAACGTGTTCTTGAGATCGAAGAGAAAGAGCATAACGGCAGACTCATGCTTGCCTGCCACAACGGTCATATGTCCAAGAACCAGTCCACCAAATTCACATTCCTCGGCAAGTTCCTTCACGAGGAAATGGGCAATGAATATTTTGCTATAGGCACCGATTTCTACATCTCCAGAGATAATCTTCCCTCAGGCAATGACGGCAGCAGAAAGGTCCATAAATTCTGCTCGGATGATCCGCTTGCTTATCAGGCAAAACAGTACGGCAAGGACGGCTGTTATCTGGATATGACTGCTATAAGCGAAAGTGATCCCATGTATCACATCGTAAACAGTCCCATGAAAACAGGCACACTCGGTGAGCAGTACAACATAATGATGCGTCTCCTGAAGCAGAGCTATCAGCTGAACTATGCCCCTACAGAAATGTACGATGCCATGATCCTGATATACGAAACCAGTCCCGTAGAAATATGGCAGAACTGACACGTCGGATTTTACAACGATGATACGGTCAGCGCTTTATCCTGAGACTGACGATATTTGCTGCCTGCATCAAAAGATCATCTCCGCTGTCTAATTTCACAAAGACATCATATTCAGGCATCAAGACCTCAAAGCCGCTTTTACTGTCCCCTTTTACTTCGCCAATGGTCCTTTCACCAAGATATATTCTGCAAGGGGTAACAGCTCCGTAGCCATACTCACATTCGGTAATATCATGTTCCTTGCAGTGCGGACAAAAAGCTATTAGCAGAAACATACAATTATCCAAGGAAAATTTGTGCAGCTTTACAAAGTTTAAAAAAAGGTGAGACTTTTTTTGTTCTGAAAAGACTAAGTTATAGAAGCAGATAAATGCTTTAGTAAAGGAGGTAATGGCAATGGATATGAAACCCTCATTCAAAATATGTAAACATTACATTCAAGGAGGTCTTACTATGAGAAAGTTATTTACATCGTTAGTAGCTGCTTCAATTGTAGCAAGTTCAGCTTTTGTTCCGTTAAGTGCAATTGCAGATGAAAAAAATATTGATTTTGATGAACCGGAACTCTATCATTCTGTAAATGATTACACTGAAAAAGAGAAGCAATTATATGAATTGTTACAGAGGCATGATCCGATTCCGCTGTCTGAAATACAAGCAATAGTTGGTACATATGAACCTGTATCACAAGAAGATATAGAAGCTGATAATAAATATTACGCTGAACATTATGGTTTAGGAAGTGTTCGAGGTAATAATGATGATGAGTTCAATAGGCATTCAGATATAGGCACGACTATCATGAACGTCAGTGCGGAAGATGATGTTATAAAAAACTATTCCTATTTCAATTCGCTTAGTGAGAGTGAACTGGCTGAAGAGTATTATGAATACTGTCAGGAAATCGGAAAAGATTTCACAAGACGATCTGTGGAAAACGGAATCATAAAAAATGATCTTATGAAAACCATATATAAACAAGTTTCATGGTCGACATTAAATGGCTGCTCATTGGACATTACAGCTTCTTATAAATGGCAAAAAGAAAATAACAGAGGCGGTTCAGGAACCTTTAAGACCTCTCGCAGTGAAGATGAGATAATGAAATTGAGAACGTGGTCAACCTATGAAAAAGAAGACGGAACTATCGAGTTCATCCCATTTTATAGTCTTGAATATTATGGATTCGATGATTTAAGCTCAGGTTGGGATTCAATGTTTTTTGATATAGACGAAGAATACATATCGTTTAAAAATTCAAAATTAGCAAATGATACAGTTGTCTCTCCGGCTCAGGAAGCAGAAATAAAAGCACATAATTATCTGTGCTGTTTATTAACTGTATATAACTCAAATTTTTATAATGATTATTGTAAGAATTGTGAAGGGGATGTACCTGAGTATAATATTGAAATAAAGCATCATTACACTAACAATGGTTACTCTTCTCAAAAAGGAGATGCCAATGTTGACGGCGAGGTCGGACTTGCTGATGCTCTGACAATACTCCAGTTTATTGCTAACTCTCAGAAATATCCTATGTATGAAGAAGGCTTTGAGGTTGCTGATATCGTCGGCGACGGCGACGGCGTTACTCCTCTTGATGCACTCGAGATACAGAAGTGGGATGCAAACATATTCTGACGCCTTTATAAATCCACTCTCTTATAAAGCCGAGTCCCCTTTATGGGGACTTGGCACTGATAAAAAATATTGGTTATCAACCGCCTGAGTATCGGATCTCACCGTTATTCAGGCGGTTTTTTATCGTAACCTTGCAGCTTTTCAAAAGTTAAAGACTTGTTAAGAATTTCCGTGTTATAATCAAAGCATAGAGAACACCGATACAAGATACGGAGGAATGAACTATGTTCTGGAGAATACTTAAAAAAGATCTGAAACGAAAGAAGACAATGAATATCATTTTGCTGCTGTTCGTGATACTGTGCTCAATGCTTGCGGCGGCAAGTCTGAACAATATCGTCGCAGTAACGGGCGGCATTGATTACTTTATAAAGACCTCGGATGCCCCCGATGTAAAGATCAGTATGCCGTTTGATCAGGATCTGGATAAGAAACTCATCGCTCTCCCCGAAGTGGAAAAAGTGAAGGTCGAAGAGGGATTCTACCTGACACCGGATCATTTCAAATTGAACGGAGAAAAACACAAGGACCTTATCAACGGAACAGGCTTTTTCTCTGATAAGGAGTTTGGCTGTAAATATTTTGATGCTGAAGATCGTGAGATCACAGGTGTTCCTGAAGAAAGCTTCTACTGCACAAAGAATTTCCTGCAAGGTGTTTCATTGGAAAAGGGTGATATTCTGACTGTCACTATCGCTGAGGAAACCTTTTCTCTCAGGTTTGAGGGGATATTCAAAACAGCTGCCCATGATACTAATAATTCCTCCTCACCCCTTATCATACTCAATGGCACTGACTGGGATAAGATGAACAAGGCATCGGAAAGCTCAGCTTTCATGAAAGAAAAGACCTTATATGTTAAAACCAATGACATTGATGCCGTTACAAAGGCGGCCGGAGATACAGAAGGCATTTCTGTTTACACAAAGGATCACTTTTCAAGCTATTTTATGTATGATATGATCACTGCCTATATTCTGCTGGCAGTTTGTATCCTGCTTGTGATCGCAGCATTTGTAACACTTCGTTTTGCCATCGGCTTTACGATCTCGGAGGAATTCCGTGAGATAGGTGTTATGAAAGCAGTCGGCATTCAGAACGGCGGTATCCGCAGTATTTATATCACAAAATATGCGGCTATTGCTATTATCGGCTCTGTGATCGGATATGCAGGCTCAATTCCACTCAGCAGCTATCTTCTTAAATCGGTATCAAGAAGTATCGTATTCAGCGGAAGTAATACCATGATCGGAATTGCCGGTTCTGCCGCTGTAATCGTACTGATGCTGTTATTCAGCTACGGATGCACAAGAGGGATAAAAAAGATGTCACCCATTGATGCAGTCCGCAGCGGTCAGACAGGTGAACGTTTCGGAAAAAGAAGCGTTATGCACCTTGGACGCTCAAAACTCCCTGCTACGGGTTTTATGGCACTCAATGATGTTCTCAGCGCACCTAAGCAGTTTTCGATCATTACAGTCGTATTTACTCTGTGCGTTCTGATGATGACAGTCATGTCCAATATGGCAAATACACTGTCCAGCGATAAACCGATCTTTTTATTCGGGATACCTGTTGAAACAGATGCGTCTATCCTTGACAATGAGATCAACAATGACTCTATCAAACAAGCTATGGAAGAATCCATGAAAACCAATGACGGCTGGAAATCTCTTGTGAAAGAAACGGAAAAAATGCTTGAAGAGAATGGTATACCGGGGAAAGCCACCATCACAATGAGCTGTATCTATACAACTACCCATAACAATAACAACGCAGGTATCTCTTACCTTGTCACAAGAAATGCACCGGCAGACGGATTTGTTTATGATGCCGGCAGCGCTCCGATGAAACCCGATGAAGCAGCACTTACCTCTGCTGCTATGGAAAAACTGGAGGCAGAGATCGGCGACAGGATCAAGGTCAATATTGGCGGTACTGAAAAGGAGTTCATCATTACAGGTACATTCTCAACCTTTATCAATAATGGTATGGCTGCAAGGCTTTGTGAAGATGCAGAACTGAATCTGGAGAAGATCAATAATAACATGGGTGTTCAGATACAGTTCGACGGAACGCCTGATAAAAAGCAAATCGAGAGAAATATTGAAAAACTGAAAGAAGTAACAGGCGGCGAAAAAATTTACACGAACGCCAAGATGGTGGAAACCTTTACCGAAATGTCCGATACGCTGAACAGCGTCAAGCAGATGATGATGCTCATGACAGTTATCGTAACAGCACTGATCGTGATACTGATGGAGCGCAGCTTTATCTCCAAGGAAAAGAGCGAGATAGCACTGATGAAAGCAGTGGGCTTTCAGAATGGCTCTGTGATTGGACAGCATACTCTGCGTTTCGTTATGACTGCGGTCATTGCGGTCATTCTCGCATCTGTGATCGTACTCCCGATGAGTAAGGCACTTCTCACATTCATCTTCGCTCAGATCGGAAGCGTATCCTCCACAGGGATCGCCTTCGATGCTGTTGAGATATTTGCAGTCTGCCCTGCTATACTGATCGGTGTGGCGTTCATTGGTACGCTTCTTACCGCGCTTTATACGAAAACCATCAAGGCAAGCGATACCGCTTCTATTGAATAAGGAGGATATTATCATGAATACCGTTTTACAGACAAAAGGACTTTGCAAGACATACATCGTGAACAAGCGTCAGAATAACGTCCTGAAAAATATCGACCTGACTATTTCCGAGGGCGAAATGGTAGCGATCATGGGACCGTCAGGTTCCGGAAAATCCACACTGCTGTACTGCGTTTCGGGAATGGACAGAGTGACCGCGGGCGAGGTCATCTTTAACGGCAAAGAAACTGCCAGACTCTCGGACAAGTCACTTTCACAGCTCAGACTGGATGAAATGGGATTTATCTTCCAGCAGATGTATATGATGAAAAATCTTTCCGTACTGGATAACATTATTCTTCCGGCAGTCAAATCAAAAAGGAACACCGAGAGCCGCAAGGCGACTGAGGAACGCGGAAGGCAGCTTATGCGCAGGCTCGGTATCGGCGATGTGGGAGATAATGACATCAACGAGGTATCGGGCGGTCAGCTTCAGAGGGCGTGTATCTGCCGCAGTATGATAAACTCACCCAAAATGATATTTGCCGATGAACCTACGGGAGCGCTGAACCGTTCCAGCTCTGATGAAGTCATGAACGAACTTCTCTCCCTTAATCGTGACGGCACAACGATCATGTGCGTAACGCACGATCCCAAGGTAGCCGCTAAGTGCAGCCGAATTCTTTACATCATGGACGGCGGTATCATGGGCGAAAAGGAAATGGGACATTTTAATGGCGGTGACAAGGAGCTTCGTGACCGTGAACGTGAACTGAATAACTGGCTGATGGAACAAGGCTGGTGATACTTGTAATATTGCTGCCGATATGGTACAATAGTGGTAGGTGGTGATTATATGACCGATATTCTGATCGTTGAGGACGATAAGGAGCTTAGTGTTCTGCTTACGGATTTTCTTCGCGCCGAGGGGTATACCGTGTCGGCAGTGGAAAGCGGTGAACGTGCTGTACAGCTTTTCGAGAGATACGGTGCAAGGCTCGTGGTACTTGACATAAATCTGCCTGATATGAACGGGTTTGCAGTATGCTCAAAACTGCGAGAGAATGCTGATACGCCGATACTTATCGTCAGTGCAAGAACAGACAAGGAAGATAAACTGAACGGATTGGACTTAGGGGCTGACGATTACATAGAGAAGCCCTATGATATCGACATTCTGCTTGCAAAGATCAAAGGCATCTTCAAGCGCAGGTATCAGCGGAGTATGCTCTCCGCAAGCGGTGTCACGCCGAATCTTGCAAATAGGACTGTGGAGATCGACGGTAAGCCTGTTGAACTTGCTGCAAAGGAATTTGACCTGCTTGCTCTCCTGATCGAAAATCAAGGCAAGGCACTGAAAAAAGAATATCTGTTTTCTACAATATGGGGCAGCGACAGCGATTCGGAGCTTCAAACCCTTAATGTGCATATCAATCGTCTGCGTCAGAAGCTGGGCGATGATCCGAAAAGCGCAAGCCGTCTGCTGACCGTCTGGGGTGTGGGGTACAAGTTTGTATGAATGCATTCAGAAGACTGTGTATTGCAGCAGTCACCATATTTCTGATACTTGCTTCGGCGTTGAATATCGTCATGTTACAGAACCGGAAATATGCTGACGGACAATACCGTGTAGAAGCAAAACGTCTTGCGGACGAGATAGCCGAAACAGGCAGCTATGACCTCGCAGGCTATCCCCATATCACCGGAGTGTATACGGGTGATGACCTCTATAAAAGCGATGAACACTATGTTATCATCGAAGCAAACGGGACGCTGTACCGTGTGGAATATGCGCTTGGGAACCACCGCAGCCTGATGATCATTGTCAATTGTATTTTAGGAGTTATATTTTTATTGCTGTGCGGTGTATTTGGATATATCCGGCGGAATGTTATCACTCCATTCGGAAGGCTCAACAATGTTCCGCAGGAGCTTGCGAAGGGAAATCTTGCAGTGCCGATACCCGAACAGAAAAGTCGCTTTTTCGGAAAATTCACATGGGGTGTCAACCTCCTGCGTGAAAAGATCGAGGACGACAGGAATAAGGAGCTATCCATGCAGCGTGATAAGAAGCTGCTGTTGTTATCCCTCTCCCATGATATCAAAACTCCCCTCTCTGCAATTAAGCTGAATGCAAAAGCTATTGCAAAGGGAATATACAGTGACGAGGAAAAACGCCGCAGTGCCGCAGAAAGCATCAATGCCCGTGCGGATGAGATCGAGCAGTTTGTCAGCGAGATCACAAAAGCGGCAAGTGAGGACTTCATGAGCTTTGAGGTAACGCTGGGCGAGGCGTTTCTTAGTCAGATCATCACAAGGATCCATTCAAGATATGCACCTCAGCTCAGTATTTCGGGGACGGAATTTATCATACAGAAATACGATGACTGTATCCTTTCCTGCGATGCTGACCGTTTGGCTGAATGTCTGCAAAACCTGATCGAAAATGCAATCAAATACGGTGACGGCAAGCGGATAGAGATAAGCTTCGATAAAATGGACGGCTGTGAGCTTATCACGGTAACGAACACGGGCTGTACTCTCGAAGCAAAGGAACTTCCGCAGATATTCGGGAGTTTTCATAGGGGAAATAATGCCGATAAGATACAGGGCAACGGTCTGGGACTGTTCATCTGCAAACGGCTCATGTCACTCATGGGCGGAGAAGTCTATGCCGAAATACATGATGACTGTTTTAGTGCTACACTGGTGGTCAAGCTGGCGTAAACGCGGTTTCGGTCAATTGACCAAATAAACGTTCAAGCAAGGAATGATATATCATGGATTATAGTACACTCAATACCTCGGCAAAATTGAAGAAAATGGAATGATCACATATGGAAAACACTGCAAAAAACAGAGCTTATTTTCATCTTCCGGGACTGTTTGAATTCTATGACATGTACAGTGTGTTTCTGCCGCTGTACCGTAAGCACCGGGAGTATTTCTACGACTGGTGTGAAATAGCATCTGTCTATGGTGCTCCTGCGGATTGTATCTGGGGCGGCGGACGAGTCGGATTCGGCGAATGTGAAGCTGAAGATGTACTCGCACTTATGAATGAATACGGTATTTCTTCAAGACTCACTTTCAGCAATTCGCTTTTAAAACCTGAACACCTCACCGATAAGAAGTGCAATGCCCTGTGTGAACTTTTTGCCGTAAACAATGGTGTACAGAACGGTGTGATAATCCACTCGGACCTTCTGCTTGAACATATTAAAAAGAATTATCCCGGTCTTTATTTTGTTTCATCAACTACAAAGGTCCAGACTGATTTTGATCAGTTTTTAAAGGAAACAGAACGAAGTGATTTTAAATATGTTGTTCCAGATTTCAGGCTCAATAAGCAGTACGCTAAACTTGATACCCTATTGCAGGTCCGGAAGGATAAAGTCGAATTCCTGTGCAATGAATGCTGCTCGTTTTACTGTAAAGACAGAAAAGCGTGCTACGAAAATGTCAGCCGAAAAAATCTCGGAGAGAACTGTCCCGATCACATCTGTACCGCACCTGATGCCGGAGAGGGATACCGTTTTTCAAAGGCAATGAAAAATCCCGGATTTATCAGTATCGATGACATCATCAACACCTATCTGCCCCTCGGTTTTTCTAATTTCAAAATAGAAGGCAGAGGACTCGGAAGTGCTGTCAATCTCGAATTTCTGCTTTATTATCTCACAAAACCCGAATACTGGCTTACTGTCCGTGAAGAGATCTATCTCGACAGTATGCTGGATCTGTTCTGAATATCATAATTACGTATAAGCTCAATTTTTTTGGAAAAAGTATTGATATTAAAAATTCATCTTGATACAATAAAGATACTGTATGAAACTTCGATCGAATGTACCGACTCTAACTATACGGAGGTATATTATGACCAAAGAAGAACTTCATAGGTATATTGAAAAAAGTAATGGCAATGAGAACAATATCTGCCCTCAAGAGGCTTAACATGGGCAGTCGGCACTGCTGAGATGAGCCACTTCTTATCCAGTTCATCAGCATTAACGATGTTAAACCACTCCTGCTCGCAGCCCTCTATCCTCATGAGCAGCAGAAGCAAGTCCTCTTTGACCTCTGCCGAAGGTGCAACAATAGTAACTTTCTTTTTCATATAGCTTGCAAACCAAACATATTCTCCCATGAAGCCGTGAAGATTCAGTATTTTCATATTATTCCTTTATTTCGGTTCTTTTCCGATAAGCTTTATTATTTCAGCTTCATCAGCATTCTGATACAGTTCCTTCACCCTGTTTATTATGCGCTTCCATGATTCATGCGGAGATTCGCTGTATGCAGAAGTTACCGTATCATATCCCCATACAGACTCCGGCGGAAGAAGTACCGATACCGGCATACCGTACTCCGCCCCTTTCTTATTCTTTCGCCTGTGGAAATCCGCAGTAACAAGATACGTTTTCATCATCAGTTCAGTTGTAATACCCGGGAAGTTCTTCTCGCCATCTTTACCAAAACCTGCAAGCTTTTTCAGATTGGTAGAAAGTATCTGTTTGTCGTTCCAGACAATATCACCGTCACTGTCGATATCAGTCAGAACGTCCATTATCAGCTTCTCTCGGCGGTTGACTTTGCTGTCTTCCCACGCTGAGTCGAAGTCATATCCGTCACGCCTGTAATTTGCAAAATACGGCAGCCATTCAAGACTGATAAAGCCTGCCTTCTTATCGAAGAATTTACCGTATGCGACCTCGTGACCTGCAGCGATCATCTCTCGCCACTCCCACGGATCCTGTTCTCTGTCTCCTGTCCACCAGAAATCTGACGATACGTGCTCCTCAACAGAAAAGCCTTTTACTCCATTGCCAAACAAAGGCAGAAAACCCACTTCATTTATCCAGTTCACAAGCTCTTTCGGACTTCGTATCCTGTATGGATCGTCCCAGGCAAGCCCGCGCATTATCCATTCACCGTTTTCTACTGACATAATCTGCTCCTATGTTTTTTCTTTATTATAGCACATTGATACGCTATTTACAACACATTTGAAAAATGTTATAATAGAAACAACAAAACCATCGTAGGCACAAAATGAAAACAGTTATCGCAATGAATCCCATTTAATGGAAGAATTTCTTCACAGGTATTCAGAACGATAAAGCTATTTAAAAATAGGAGATCAATATGCGGATATCACAAAGCTGCGCTGAATGCTTATATGAGCGCCAGAAGAATAAAAACAATAACGCCGAATATCTTGCCGAGATAAAACTGCTTCTCGATAACCGTAAGGAAACTGATACAAGTCCGTATATGGTTTATCTTTTCAATAAAGCTCATCTGAAGTATTTCGGTAAGACTGCGGATTACAGCAAAATAAAAAAGCAGTACAATGATCTTGTACTGTCAATGGAGGAACGTCTAAGATTCGATATAAACTCTTCTTCCGATCCTCTTGGGACTGCTCTTATCATGTCCCGTATAGGCAACTATATTGATTTCGGAGCTATGAACAGCATTGACTGTGATGAATTCCTTGCGTTGTTTACAGATAATGATATGCGAGAAGATGATATGAGGACATACAGATCGTTTTTGCACGAATGTTCAAATGCTGAATCATTTCTCCTGATATGTGATAACTGCGGAGAAATAGTTCTTGATAAGCTTATGCTTGAACAGCTCAAAAAAAGATTCCCTCAGCTCAGCATAAAAGCTATGGTGCGAGGTGGGGATGTCCTTAATGACGCAACTGCCGAAGACGCTCACTATGTCGGACTTGATAGTGTGGCTGATATAATCTCAAACGGTGAAGCAATCGCCGGGACAATATATGAAATGCTTACAGATGAAGCAAAAAGAGCCCTTGACACTTCCGATGTTATACTTGCTAAAGGTCAAGGCAATTACGAATCCATGTCGGGACAAGGCAGGCACATATTCTATGAATTTCTTTGCAAATGCGATCTTTTCACAACACGTTTCAATGTTCCGAAACTGACAGGAATGTTCATTGAAGAACATTAAAACAAGAAAGGGAGAATACTATGAAATTGCTGATCATCAGGCACGGTGATCCTGACTATACTAAAGAACTATCTTTTTTAATAACGCAAAGAGGTGATGATAATTGAAAAATTCACTTATGAGTTACAGCAAAAAAGCTATGGAGCAGCCTGACTTCTTTATCAGGTGTCAACGCGATTTCGATGGCGCTATGCCGGAGCTTGTCACTGAAATAAAAAAGAAGTTTCTTGTTTCGCGGACAGCTAAAACAGATACGGAACCATTCCGGGAGCTATTCGGGATCAGACTGCCTGATGATATAACGGATTACATCAACTTATTCTGGCATACGTCTATCTACGGAGCATACGATTGTTATAAGCAAAAAGAAAACGGTGACGGATACTATAAATTTGACGAAGGACTGGTATTGTTTCCTGTGCTGAAGCATAAAGGCGAATCAGATGATGACGTACTTTTTCAGGAGTATGGTGTTTATAAACTCACCGAGGAACTGTACAAAGACTACGAGGAAGATGACACTCTTAATGCTGATCTCGTCAGGGAAATAAAAGACTATATCTGCATTGGTTGGACAGATTATTCTGCTTTTAAGATCCTATATAAGGTCTCAACCGGAGAAATATATCTTGAAAGCAGTATGGAAGGCAGAGTGACTGATGATAAACCAATCGCAGGTTCATTGTCCGAATTGATAAGTAAACTTTTCTTCCGGAACTGAATAGCTGATTTGATACCCCGAAAGTTGTTAACCAATATTAACAAAGAATTCTATGATACTTAAAAATACACCTTGACAAACTCAGTCCTATAGTTTAGGGGAAAAGTTAACCGCCAACCATTCATAGCCACATAAGAAGATAGAATAGCAAAGCCTGCTATGGTAGAATCAAAGAAACTACCATAGCAGGCATTTTTTATATTCCTGTTTTAATAACTATACGTTTTACTTTTTAAGAAAATCCGCAAATGAGTCCTTACCGCCGGTTGAGAGGTAGGAGTATTGAGTACACATTAGTTATATTTCTCAGCGTAGGCTTCTTTATGATAATTCCACCATGATAATCCACCACCGTGAAGCAAAATAACAGCTCGTGAATTCTCTTTTCCATATTCCTTGTATCTCATATATTAATCCTTATTTATTGGCGTTATACGCCTGCCTTCCAGTATGATCTCGCAGGTGCTGCACTTATCAGATACCAATGTTTCAAGCCACTCAGGGATAGGCTTGTCTTTGGATAATTTGCCGTATAATTCTATTGTCTCAAGTGTGTCGCAGCCTTGCAGTACATCTCTTCCAAATGACCTCAGACTGATGGGCATACGCATTGTTTTCAGCGAAGAACAGTTCAGAAATGCCTCAAACCATATCTCCTCAACATTCTCGGGAATTCTGATCTCAGTCAGCGATGAACATCCTTGAAATGCATTATGGATTATTTTCTTCAAAGCAGACGGAAGTTCCACTGTATGAAGTGATTTACAGCCTGAAAATGTATATTCACCAATACTCGTTAATGCCGATGAAAGCCTGATCGATTCCAGCGATGTACACCCTGAAACCATCATACGATTTATATCCTGTACGCTGTCTGGAAGTTCTATTGCACGAAGTGACTTGCATTCGCGGAATGCACCTTCACATATAGTCGTGACACCATCCGGAATATGTATTTCCTTTAAATTCTCACAGCCAAGAAACGCACAGTATCCGATAGTTTTCAGACTTTGCGGCAGAGAAACTGTTTCCAACTTCTTATAATTTGATAATTCCAAATATCCAATATCAGTTACTCCTTCAGGCACATCAATATGACTTGCCTCAGGAAATCTTCTGTTTATGGGTGTATCATAGCTGCGATCGTCCCACATTGTTTTATTCCCCCTTTACGCAACTATTTAGTGTATACTCTTTTACAAATATACTTCACAGGTACTTCTTCTGTACACCACACTTCATTCTCAGTCACTCCGAACGTGTAGCCGTCATGTGCCATTTCCGAAGCTGATATTTTAAGTACTACGGGAGTCTTATGCCATCGTTCTGCTGACTGCCATGCTTTGTCTATATCAGCCTGCATATGTACAGCATGACGCTTCATCTTTTTTATTGCTCTGCTTTCTTCGATAGCTTCAAGTACCTTTGTTGTGGTTCCGTGATAGAGGTACTCAGGCGGTTCGCAGTAATTCAGTTCAGGCTCAACCCATGGGATCGAGTGTCCCTGACAGCACTTGATCTTCTTATGCTCGTCGTCAAAGCGGTATCTGCCTTTTTTGTCGGCAGATACTATGCTTTCCAACATAGTACGGTCAATATGGTATTGGCTGTGACGGTTGACTCCGCTTATGAGCTGTTCAACTGATACCCAGCCATGCTCGTCCATGTCAAGCTCAGCCTTATCAGGCTGATGACGCAGCAGCAGGCAAAGATATTTTGATATTTCATCCATTTGCTTCATAGTTATTCTGTATCTCCTTTCTGATGTGTTACTCTTATCATATTAATTATACACCTTACATGTTTCAAAATCAACCAAAAGAAGGATCTTATTCTTAATAATGCATATTATTCTTTACCGTTTGAACAGCCGGAGAGGTTGGAATTCTTCAGGCTGAATTATCAGTCCACGCTTTTATTGTTGATAAATATACCAACAACACCCGTATCAGCTATGGATAATCGGCAATTCAACGAACAATATCAACTAAAGTGCTTGCTATGCAGTGAGTATTAACGGAAACCTCACGCAGATCATATCGTTGGCACGATCCCTGAAAGGCTCCAGCCGAAAATTTATCAAGCGGTTGATATGCGGAAAATCCGCCTGTTATAGCTGCTTTTATAAAGACAGTAGCTGTCGATCAACTTAGTTAAAATAAAAACAAATATCATTGATTGCCATTTGTTTGACACACCAAAAATGCGGCAGTAAAATACTATACAAGCGAGAAACGCATAAAAGCACAGAAAGACATAAGAATACGAGATAAACAATTGATGATAAGATAATAGTGTCATTATACTATTATGAAAACAGCAGCGGTCAATCCGGGCATAACGCCCGAGATAATACAGAGCGATGCAGTAGATGTATAAAGCTTTGGAGTTATCAGTGATCCGGAAAACTGATATGACAATGCGATACACAGGTACCGGTGTATCAGACGAAGTATTTATCGGAGCAGAACTCGGGAATAAAAAAGCATTGAAAGGACTTATTTAAAATGAATAAACTTGTAAAAGCTATCTCAGCTATAGCTGCGGCTGCAATTTGCGCAGTGCCTATGATGAGCACTATAAGCGCCAATGCCGCAGTACCACAGGATTATGACTACTTTGACTTCAACGAGGACGGCAATATCAATTCAGAAGACACTGCTATTATGGAGAGCTATATAATTGCAAAGACAAACGGATATGAGAGTCAGTGGAGGAGCATGTGGGACAAATACGGTATTGACCACTTTTTCTGGTTCTATAAGCAATACGGTACAGATTACTGTCAGGCTGATATAAACCGTGACGGAAAAGTAGATTCAAAAGATGCAAGAATGCTTTCTATCGCCGGAAAGTACTATCCTTCCTATAAAAGCAGCTCTCATCCGAATCAGCATGATTTCATCTATAGAGAAAATAAAGGATTTATAAAGGGCGATGCTAACGGTGACGGTGTATTCAATATCAATGATGCTAATGCACTGGCTGCTTATCTCATGTGTCCGGTAGAGGATACACCTGCTGTTCTCTTTGACCGTTCTAACTACTACGTGGAAAAAGCACTTGAAAGATATTGCGAACTCAACTGGGACGATTACAAGAAGATGCTCCGCGCTCTGGGTGTTGAAAATGATTGGCAGGGACTCGCAGCTGACAAATCAACTATTCAGAAATTACTGGATGCTATCAGAGACGGTAAAATAGATATTAAGAATTACTTTCCGGAAAAGATACTGAAGGGAGATACAAACGGTGACGGAAAGGTCGATATGACTGATGTTATCGTGTTACAACAGTATCTTATTAATCCTGTTAAATATCCTGCAGCAGGAAATTATGTATTAAATGGTAATAATTTCGGTAATCCTGATAAATATAATCCGAAACTCGATATAGGAGATCTTGTTGCTGTACAGATGATCGTTTCCGGATACAAACTATCAAACGGACACGTTGATATTAACGCAAAAACAAAAATCAAGGGTAAAGAAACCTATGTATTCGCTTACTATTACGATATTTACCAGGCACAGGCTAAAAGGGAAGGATGGAATATTCAGTATTAAAAACTGTATCCTTCTGAATAGTATAAGCATTCAATATGGGAGGACTTAGGTCCTCCCCTTTTGGCAGATAATACCATTTCCAATAACTAACTACTCCCCTTTTTTCTTGACATGAAATTTCACAGGTGTTATAATAAAAAATAGTAGATTGAACACAACGAAAGGGTAAATCAATGAATAATGCAGGAAAAACTACAAGGGATAAACTGTTGTTTGCAGCTCTTGATCTGTTTTCAAAAAATGGATATGATGCCACGACTGTTGAAGAAATAGCAAATTCTGTAGGCATGAAGGGACCTAATGTGTACAACTATTTCAAGGGTAAAAAAGGCCTTATGGAAGGTATCGACTCTATATTCAAAGAGTCATACAAGGAAAAAATGAGGTTCAAGGAAGGCAATGCCGAGAGCATACAGACTGCTGAAGATCTTAAAAGGTTCAGTATGAAGACAATAAGATATACTCTTAACGATGATATCATACGGAAACTGAGAAGAATAGCAACGATGGAACAATACAAGATAGATTATTTTCGTGATAAAGCTTCTGCTAACCAGCATTCAAACATAATACAGTTTTTTACAAGCGTTATGGCAAGACTTATGGAACAGGGGAAAATAAAGAAATGCGACCCTCATATCCTTGCTCTTATGTATACTGCACCTGTATCTCAGCTTATCCAGATATACGACCGTGAACCAGAGAGAAAACGGGAGATCCTTAAAATAGCAGAGGCACAGATAGATCTCTTTATCGATACCTATTTCATCAAAGAGCAGTGATACACCGTGCACCTTTTCCGGTTAAGTGACTCATCATTGATAAGTAAACAAAGTTCCATAGGATAATCCCTTTTTGTATCCTCTGAGAATATCTTAAGCAGGAAGGCTTCATATTTTTTATACCCATCCTGAAACAGCCTGTCAAGCCGAGCATTCTCATCTTCAGTCAATTCTCTGATATCAAAAGAATAATCAAGACTTTTGAAGTATCCACCTGCAATATCATAATCGTCCTCAACATCGATCTCTGAACATAAGGATTTGATGGAATGCAATATGGCTATCAGAGTTTTCCATTCACTTTTCTTTTCATTCCGTCCTTTTTGACGATTTTCTATAACCAGAGAATCCGGCATCAGTCTTAACCTGCTCCATACTGTATTCTCAGACATAATTTATTGAACGTTATCAGAGTATATCAAAGAATTATGTCATAAACGTTATCCGAATATCAATGCAACTAATTATTATAAAGCAATAGAGCTTGCCGATGAAGCGAAGCATGAATACGATGAAATAAAAAATGAAGTTAGATCTCTTGAAAAAGAAATACGTGAACTTAGTGGCGCTTCTCTTGTTTTGGATAAAGGTGATGATCCGGTTTGATAATCAAATTAAGTTACTAAAATATTATCATCTCTGTAATTTTTCTCACTTTTTTACCGTGAATTATATAAAAAAACATGATATAATACAGACAACAAAGAAAAAACAACCTATATAGTATCTAAATCAGTCCAGAATCAACTTTTTTATGAAAAGCGCTTGACATTTGTGTATTATTGATGTATAATAAGATCAAATGAAACTATTGTTTGTATAGTTTCCTCAAGTAAACCCCTACCAACTGGTCGGGGTTTGAAACTGAAGTTCTCGTCCTCCTCGCAGCTACTCTCTCAAGTAACCCCCTACCAACTGGTCGGGGTTTGAAACTCAACGCACCGTGTCGAAATGACTACATCTACAAGTAAACCCCTACCAACTGGTCGGGGTTTGAAACTCAACGCACCGTGTCGAAATGGCTACATCTACAAGTAAACTCCTACCAACTGGTCGGGGGTTCTTACTTCTAAAACAAAAAAGCTGCCTGAGCATTTTTCAGCTCAGACAGCTTTTATTTGATATAATTTTGTTTTCTCACTTTTTTTACTTGCATTTACCTCATTAATGGTGCATAATAGTTACAGAGAAAGGAGAGATGCTATGATAAGGATCAGCGGTGAATATACAAATGCTTTAGTTTATACAGACAACATTGATGAATGTGCTTACTCGCAGATCATGGAACTTTGTAATCATTTCGCTTTTAAGAATGCTGAAGTAAGGATCATGCCCGATTGCCATGCAGGAAATGCCTGTGTTATTGGCTTCACAGCAGTTCTGAATGAGAAGAGGATCATTCCGAATATTGTGGGCGTCGATATTGGATGCGGAGTTATGGCTACACTTTTCAGAACTGAACAGGATATTGATTTCAAGAACCTTGATAACTTTATCCGTGCATCTGTTCCAAGCGGAATGTGTATCCGTGAGAACCGTTATACGTATATTGAACCCGAAATTATCTCAGAAACAGATGATATCTGCCGTATCATCCACGCAGAAGACAAGAGGGATATGTTCCTCAACAGTCTCGGAACACTCGGAGGAGGAAATCATTTCATTGAGATCGGAAGAATCAATGATGACACATATATGCTTACAGTCCATACAGGAAGCAGAAGTCTTGGTCTGAACATCTGTAAGTATTTCCAGAGACACGGATCAGTAATTGATGAGGATTTGAAGCGCAGTCTCATCGAAAAGCATAAGTATGCTGAGTCTGAGGAAGAACATATTGCGATCCGGAATGAAATTGAATGCTTGAAGACAGTGAGCAACGACCTCGCATATATCTATGGAGATATGTATGATAACTATATCTCCTGTATGCTCAGCGCAATGCGCTACGCCCGTGAAAACCGCACTATTATTTCGGATATGATCATGAATAGCTACTGATTTAAGACTTAAACATTTCTTAAATGTACTTACTCCTATACTTGTAACAGAATCAGGTATTATTATCGATTCAAGACTTGTACATTCCTCGAAAGCACCATCTATACTAACTACAGAATCAGGAATATTTATTGACTTAAGATTTTTACAATAACTGAAAGCATCGTCCATATTGATTATAGAATCAGGTATCGTTATTGATTCCAGCGAAGAACAATCAGCGAACACACCTCCTGCGATACTTGTAAGCGAATTAGATATTGATATCGTTTTAAGGTTTGAACAGCCATAGAATGCAACATTTCCGATGCTTGTAACAGAATCAGGTATTGTTATTGATTCAAGACTTTCGCAGCAACTAAATGCATTAACACCTATACTAGTAACAGAATCAGGTATTGTTACAGACTTAAGATTTGAACAGCCATAAAACACTTCATCATCTATACTTGTTAATGAATCTGGTATATTTATCGATTCAAGATTTTTGCAACTGCTAAATGCATTTTTACCTATACTTGTTACAGAGTCCGGAATCGTTACAGATTTTAAATCATTATTATACTCAAATGCCGAGTCACCTATACTTTTAACAGAATCAGGTATAACAAGATCTCCTGAACAGTTATTTCCATCAATGATGATTCCATTCACAATGACTAACTGATTTTCTTTTCGTTTATTTTCAAGCCAAGAAGTATTGTAAAACGCTAACCTTCCAATGCTTTTTACAGAATCCGGTATTGTTACCGACTCAAGATTTGAACAGCCATAAAACGCACTTCTTTCTATATTGGTTAATGAATCAGAAATTGTAACTGATGTTAAATTTTTACAATTAAGAAATACACTTTCTCCGATAGTTGTTATTCCTTTTTCGATAATAACTTTTTTAATATCGCTGTTACCTCTAAATGTTTCCTTAGGAATTTTACCCTCACCACTGATAGTAAGCGTGCCATCATCGTCGAGATCAAATTTAAACAAATCATCGGGTTCAACAGAAACAGATGGTCTGCTTCCGTCTGTCACATAAGAGAATCCGTATTCCTTCGCAAAAGTCTCTGCATACGAACCAGCCTCACAGTATATTGTCAATCCTTCACAGCCTGAAAAAGCTTTTTCATCAATATCTGTAGTACTTGAAGGAATATATATGTTTTCAAGCTTAGAATTGGAAAAAGCCTTTCCTGTTATCCCTTTGGTTCCATTTTTCAAAATAACATTATTGTCACAATTCATTCCTTCAATAACAATATCAGAAAGATATATTATACCAGATTTGGAAGAGTTCAGCTGATTATCCATCCATTGAGTCACATTAAAAGCACAGTATCCAATATGGTCGAGTTTTTGTGGGAAAGTGATACTTGACAGTTTTCTTTGAGAGTTAAAGCAACAATCTCCGATCCAAGTTACCGTATCCGGGATAACAACAGATGTTATCTGTGTTTGGTAAGCAAGATCCATAAAATAAAAATCAAATGCACTATCGCCAAGCTTTGTGACAGGTTTACCATCAATATACGGCGGTATCTTGAGTTCAGTGTGGTATGCTGAATATCCGGTTATTGTGACTGTTTCATCATCAAGCACTTCATACTTGTAATCTGATGCAGCATCATAATTCTCAATATCAGCAGCATTAACCAATATCTGACCATTATGATTATAAGCATCAATCAACGATGTTTCGCCGCAAAAAACATTTAGCGCAAGAACAGCCGCAAGTATTTTCCTCATTCTCATTTTTCCATCCTCCTAAAGATAAATCGATAAAAATATTATACATCATGTAATGCTGGAAATCAATGTACAATTGGCTATTTCTATGCCTTGCACAATCAAAATAGGTTAATGCTGTACATACTGCACAGGCAAAATATACATAAAGTTTTTTGAAATTAAAATAATACAGGAACAATAAAACGCTACAGAAGGCGCACCGATATTTCACAAAGCAACAATGTCGTTTATGGAGAAGAGCATAGCTTTTCCGGAGCCCGGTACGGGAAGGAGCCTGAAAAGCGGTTATGTCAGGCTTATTCAGCCTTCTGCTCCAATAGGGAGTGAAATGAACGCTGCGATTCGAGTCATAAAAAGTAACAGTACAAAGACTGCCCACGATTGGTCAGCCTTTTATACTTAAATTAGTAGATGAATCATCCGATATACGGTATTCCGAGTATTGACGCGAGCATCTGTCTTGACAAGGTCTTGTCATCACCGAATGCATCGTTGAGAAGGTTATAGTAGCCTCCAATTTCAGTATTGTTTAGTGGCTGGGGAGCACGGGTGTAACTTATGTTGCTTGCTGCCAGTCTCTGTAATAATAGTTGCTTCACAACATCATTATTATTGTTTAGCTCCTGTTCTATAAGTTTAATGAGTAGTGCTTCAATTGCATCATTGTTTACAGTGGGTGACTGAGTTTCCCCGGCACCTGAAGGCGCCGGTGTTTGTGATGTTTCAGGGGTTTGGGGTGTAGTTGGTTCAGTTCCGTCTGTATCTGAAGTTTCAGGGGCTTGGGGAGTAGTTGGTTCGGTTCCGTCTGTATCTGAAGTTTCAGGCTTTTTCGTTGTATTTTCGGGTTTTGAAACCTGTTCGGTAAGATCATCTTCTTTTGTTTTTTTAGTTGTTGTTTTTCCCATGATATAGTTCCTTTCTGCAATCGTTATTATTCATCATCATTGACCTTTCGATCACCATTTTTTCTTTTATCATCATTTTTAGCCGTTTTCGACTTATCAGTTTTTGGCTGTTCTTTTACAGCTTCAGGTACCATCTGCTTTATCATAGCCAGGAGAGCAACAGTAAGAGCGGCCTGGAGAGTACTGTTCATATCTGAACTGCCTGAGTTGACTGTGCCTGTTCCGACTGAACCATTCGACTTATCGGGTGTAGTACTCTGTGTTCCAGGTGTAGTTCCATGCGTTCCGGTTGTAGGAGTCTGTTGCGCTCCAGCTGTAGGAGTCTGTTGCGCTCCAGCTGTAGAATTCTGCCTTCCGGGTGTTGAATCTGATGGTTGCGTACTTCCAGATTTTGAACTGCTTCCGCCCAGGAGCTGAGTGAATTGTTCAGCGGTTAAGTTTTTATTTCTATAGCTTAATGACATTACCCATAATGGGGAGACTATATTTTTTTTGACTGTTTGAAGGTACATAGTTTTCATTATTATAATATACATTCTGAAATTGAGGTTATTTTGCGTTAGGGTATTTGATAATGGGTTTGCAGTAGTTTCCGGTCACATTGCGTATATGCATAGCCAGTTTCTGAAGTTCAGCTATTCCGCTGTGATAGAGTTTTCCATTGTTGTAGTTAACAGTGTTCATGACTATGTGAGCGTGATATAGTGAATTCTTTTGATCCTCCTGATGTACAGCTGTTATCATCTGATAATGGTTCTTGAAAAAGCCTGCTATCCGGTCAGTATAAACACAGGCGGTTTCAGGATCGGTAACTTTGTTCTTATCATAGGAGACAACGAAGTGCATTACAGGATTATCACCGGTTTTCCCGTAATATTCTTTCACTGCGTACATCTGATCATATGTATGATCGGGGTTAGTATCACAAACTCCATAGCCTTTAGTCTGAACAAGAGACTCGCCAGGTTCAAGTTTTTCCTTGTATGTGTAGTTAATACAGTGACGGAAATATCCTGCTCCCTCGCCATTGTTTGTTATTCTCTTCTGCGTTAGAATTTCCATAATTTATTAGCCTTCCTTTCAAGAATTTTTGCATCCTTTTCAGAATACTTCATCATTAGTTTCACTGCTTCATTTGCATAGTCCTGAAACTGTGTCACTTTAGCAGGTGAATTGTCTGTGGTACGGTGTTGCAACCTTTCGTTCATCACAGTATTAGCTTTGATTCCGCGTTTTCTTGCCTCTTGATCAATATCTGCGGATAGAGCCTCAGTCATAAGCACTGTCTTGCGAATAGTTTTCTTTTCTTCTGGTTTTCTCAAACTTTTCATCCTTTCGATAAAGATTTTTTCTGTGTGAGCGTAGTGCTCTTGATCATCATATTTTGACGAATGATATGTATCATTCTAACAACATTGGTTCTATTCATATTATAAATATCTTTTATTTGTTTTTTCTATAATAAAAAAAATACAGGTCGCTTCGCTCCACATTAACATATAGTAATACTTTTTTACATTTATTGACTAAAATTCGATTATTTTGATTTTTCATATGTATATGATTACTACGTAATCGATTATTTCAAAAAAAGCTTTTGGACGTGATTGGCTGTATTTCCAGATTTTTTTGATCTTTCATATATATATTATTGATTTGAATACATAGCAAAAGTATTCGAGAATAATGCAAAGGAGGATCAAAAAATGCCAGACAACAACCGCTATCTGACCTGCGGAGTTGACAGCACTATACCGCTTGAAATACAGCTGTTTCTGTGGGAATGCGTAGAGCGTATGCCAGCTCCGAAGGACTATTTGCAGGTGTTCGATTTAGAGCAGGTCGGCTGTATGCAGTCTATAATTCACAGGTCAGAAGAACCGGAATATCACAAAGTCTACCTGCTCCCATCTGATAGTCCTATCACGGAAAAGCTGTACATAATCGACGACGGCGACCACCGCACCATGTTGCTTGCAAGTGAATACTGAACATTTATGCCGCTCCTTCGGGAGCGGTCAGTCTGTCGAAAAAGCCCCTTTGCTGAGAGAGCAGAGGGGCTGATTTCATGTAATATCAAGCAAAAACGAGATTATGTAGCGCAAAATGGATAAATATAGTATAATCCAGGGGTGGCTGATGTT
>Ga0209407_1000586_pt1 | contig 45815 bp, 35 predicted proteins | sample AD_JPNHG3_MetaG_FD_184410 | JGI IMG/M metagenome (GOLD analysis project Ga0209407, IMG submission 184410) | Active sludge microbial communities of municipal wastewater-treating anaerobic digesters from Japan - AD_JPNHG3_MetaG (SPAdes) (version 2) | ecosystem: Engineered > Bioreactor > Anaerobic...
CCACTCCTCGCGCCGCGCCTCGCGCGCGCCCTCTGTCTTTTCCTGTTCCATGTCCCGTTATTCCTTTCGCGGGACATGATGCCTCAGCCGCTGCAAATCCGGTAGACGTGTTTCGCCGGACACTTACCGGGAAACCGTCTCCGGCAACGCCTCGCGCCTTGCGACGCTCGCCAGCAATTCCGGCAGAATCGCACGCAAAAGCTTGCCGCACATCATGTCCGACAACTTCCACAGCCGCACCAGCAGCGCCGTGCCATCCCGCGTGCCGCCGGGCGGGCAGCCGCGCCGCCCCGGCACCCGCCGCTTCGGCGAAAGCGCCTTGATCGCGTGCTTCCGCGACAGGCCCGTCATCCCGCAGAACTCGTCCAGCACATTTCCCCAGCCCCTTTTCGTCCGCACAGCCGCGTACCTGCGCCGCATGATTCCCAAGTACGACGCCTTCTCATCCTTTGACATCTCCATCACCCCATTTTCGGTGTCATTTCATTTGAGGCAACCTGAAAGTCGCGCTCCCCGAACCTTCTTTATTTCGGTGTCATGAATTGTGAGGCAACGCGACCGTGTAAGGATGACAGGTTCGGGATTGCAGGTTGAAGCCTGTACTGGCACAATGGTGCCGGATGTTGGTTGAGGCATACATGCAGGAACGGGGTGTCGCCTGATGGAGTATTCGTCCACGCAAATCCGGGAGAGTTGCCAGAACGGCGGTGCCGGCCACGATCTCGGTCGCTGCTTCGCGGAGGCGCTGGCGCGTCATGGCTGGCGGTTGCGGCATACGCGCGTGCCGCTCGTGGTGCGCATGCCCGGCCAACCGGACGGCATCAAGCTGACGCTGCGAAAGATGCGGTCACGCTGGGGAAGCTGTTCCGTGGATGGCCGTGTGACGCTGAACACCGAGTTGGCGCGCCTGCCGTACCGACTGGTCGAATACGTGGCGGTGCACGAGCTGTGTCATCTGGTTCACCACAACCACTCGCCGGCCTTCTATTTCCAGGTGGCGAGCTGCCTGCCGGACTGGCGGCAACGCCGTGACGAACTGAAGGCGGTCACGCTCGGGAAGGTGCGGCCAAAGACGTGAAAACGGTGCTCCAAGTGTTGGAGGCGACCGAGGGCGGCACACGCCGCCACCTGCGCGATCTGGTGGGGACGCTCGATCCGGCGGCCTTCTGTTGCGCGCTGGCGGTCGCGTGTCGGCGTGACCCAGATTTTCAGTCTGATGTGTCGGCTTGGCGCGCACGCGGCCTCGATGTCACCGGGCTGGCGATGCGGCGCGGTGTGTCGCCGTTGGCCGATCTTGTCGCGCTGGTCGGATTGGTTCGATGTGTGCGGCGCGTCCGTCCGGATCTGATCCACGCGCACAGTTCAAAAGCCGGCGCGCTCGCCCGGGTTGCGGGATGGCTCTGCCGCGTGCCGGTCGTCTATACCCCTCACGCCTTTCCATTCCTGATGGTGTGCGGGCGGCGGCGGCGTGCGTTTTATCGCTGGATCGAACACCTGGCACGCCACTGGACGGCGACGGTCATTACGGTGTCCAGCGAAGAGGATCGCGCCGCGCTGGCGCTGGGCTACCCGCCGGAACGGGTGGTACGCATTCCAAACGGCGTGGCCCCTGCCGATGATGAGGGGGGAATCGTTGTCCGCGACACGGCATCTCTGCGGATCGGTTTTCTGGGACGGCTGACCCGCCAGAAAGGGCCGGATCTTCTGCTGGACGCAATGCGGGAGGTGGTCGTTCATTTGCCGCAAGTGCAGGTTGTGTTTTACGGTGACGGCGAGATGGCTGCAGAGCTGCGCGAACGGGCCGCACAGGAACCGTTGGCGGGGCATGTGAGGTTTGCCGGCCCGTATGTGCAATCGGATGCGGTCAAGCTCCTGCGCGAGATGGATGTCGCGGTGCTGCCGTCGCGATGGGAAGGGTGTCCGTATGTGCTGCTGGAGGCGTTTCAGGCCGGCGTGCCGGTGGTGGCGGCGGATGTGGGGGGCGTGCGGGATGTGGTGCGGCACGGCGAAAACGGCTTGTGCGTGCCGCCTGAGGATGCCGAGGCGCTGGGCGACGCGCTGCTCGCGCTGTTGCGGGATGCCGACTTAAGGCGCGCCTTGGCAGAAGGGGGACGCGCGACGCTTCCGGCATTCACGCTGTCGCACATGGTCAGCCGCGTGGAGCAGGTGTATCGCGGGGTGTGCGGCGCGCCGTCCAACGCGGCAGCAGCGCGGTGATCAGGGCCGCCGCGATCAGCAGCGATCCGGCCAGCAGGCCGGTGGCGCTGGCGGTTTCCCGGAACAGACAGAGTGAGACCGCGACGCCCAGCGGAATCTTGAGGTTGTTCATGACGGCCAGCACGCCGCCGGACACGCGCCGTGCGCCACGGTTCCAAAGAAAATAGCTCACCCCCGAAACCACCACGCCCAGATAGAGCAGAACAGATGCCTGCAGCATCGTGGGCGCGGGCGCAATGACTAGGGTGTCGCGCAGGCCGAACGGAACGAGCGCCGCAAAACCGCCCAGATAGAGCCAGGAACAGACGCGGTGGTCGTTGGGCGGCAGCGGCATGCGGGCCATCACTTCGCGGTAGGCGAGTTGACCCAGTGCGAAACATAGGTTGGATATCTCGACCAGCAGGAAACCGATCAGCGGCGCTTCGGATGAGACGCCGCGCCAGACGATCAGGCCGGCCCCGCTCACGGCCAACAACGCAGCCGCCAGGTTGACGGGACGGAAACGGCGCGCAATCAGGTCGCTGGCCACCGCGACATAGACCGGTGTCATGACGGTAAAGAGCGCCACCTCGTGCGATTTCAGGTAACGGTAACTGGTCATGTACGTCAGCGACATGACACCGAACTGCAGGGCGCCGACAGCCACAAGCAGCGCTCCGGTGCGCAACGGCACACGCGCGGCAAACGGCAGGAACGTCAGGGTGGCGATCGCCAGGCGGACTGCGGCCAACCACGCCGAGGGCAGATCGGACAGCAGATTGCCGATGAGACCAAACGAAAGGCTCCAGATCAAAGAGGCTGCAATAAGCAAAAACATGGGTGGTATCGTAACACCTCGGGGTAGAGGCTGAGAACCGCAAAAGACACGTGCAGAGAATGGCAAACGGTCAGTCTTGTCGGCGGAATTAAACCCGCTCGCTAAAACTGATACTGAAAAGCGGCCTGCACGGAAAGCCAGTCCCGGTCCTTATAAAGTTGGTCAAAATCGGCATTGCGCTTCGGGTGTAATTTGTATCGGCTGAAGCAGGGGCCGATATCGAGTTTGACGGCGGACCGATGGCCTTTGCGACGTATTCCCAGTCCGGCCTGATAGGTTTTGAGCGGCGGCGCGACGGCGTCAACGGAGACGCCATTGTCGATTTCACTGGTGTCCTCGTAATAACGCCCGAACACACAGACGAACCAGGTACTGCGCCAGTCCCGCTCAAGTGCGGCACTGACTGTTTTAGCCGAAAAGTGAGGCGCCTCTCTCGCGTAACCGATGGCCGTCCGAACAACCCAATCCTCCGCCAGCGCGTAATGGCACACGCCTTGCAGGGTCACACGGTTTTTTCGATCTGTCGTGTCGTCGACTCGGCCTTCCACCATCGTGCGCAGACGCCGCGTCAACACGTTTTCGAACGACAGATGAGCGCCGACCGTTTCGTACGTATCACGCAACCGGACGAGAGGTGGGCCATCAAAACCGGGCGAAACTTTGTCGTACTGGTAGGAGGCGCCCAGGGTCGCAAATCCGGAATCAGGCAGGTATTCCCAACGAAGGCTCGGAGACACGTTGTATCCCCATGGATGGGCATCCCGATATCGCGCTGAGCCGGCCTCCAGGGGATCCGGATCGCTGAACTTGAGGCGATTGTAGGCATCCATCCACAGTGCGCGGTAGGTCTGAAAACCATCATAGGCGCCGCCGTCCATTTTCAATGTCAGGCTTTCGCTCAGATCGGAGCTGACGCCAGCTTGCACGCCAAAGTGATCTTCTTCCAGTCTCTTGTGTCGCTTGACATCGAGGTGTTCGGATTCAAAATCCATCCGGGTCGGCCGGTAAGAGACCGCCAGACGGAACTCTGAAGAGGGGTGCTCTTGCCGGTAATCCGCCTGCATATCCATGATGCGGATGTCAGAGGCGATCATGGCCGCCATGTCCAGCGTGAGTTCGCTTGTGACTTGCTGTTCCGTTTCCAGGGGAGGCAGAGAGAGCGCGGAGTCCTGCGGGGGGGGGGCCAACGTTTCGGGGCTGGCCGGAGTCGGTTCCTCCTGCCCGGTGATCGCGTCGATGGCTTCGCGCAGTTTTTTCAGACCTTCGTACTTGGCTTGGCGCAACACGACCCTGGGGGCTACGGTATCGGAACCTTTCGCTGTGGCATCAATGACCACCAGATAGGGCAAGCCGCTGCCGCCATAGCGTTCCAGCAGCGTGCCTTCGGGATCATCCAGCACCATGCTCAGTTCGGTCTTCTGTAAAAAGGCCTCCATGTCCTCTTGCTCGGCGATCTCGCTGTTTACCGCGATGACCTGCACGGCGATACCGTGGCGATTCCCCGAGCGGGCCGCATAGTACTCCTGGATGCCGGATTCAAGCTCCCAGGAAACGCGCAGGCAATCCCCGCAGTTGGCATTGAAAAAATCGAGCACGACAATTTGCCCGCGAAAATCATCCAAGCGGATCTGCGTTCCCGACTCCATCTCCGGGAGGCTGAACAACGGGGCGATCTCTCTTGCATACAACACGTTCGTTCCCGATAGTCCAAACGCCGACATCACAATCATGGCTACAAGAATACACTTCATCACAAATCGCCGCATGCAAGAGTCCTTAATTCGGGCTACATGCCGAACATGCGCTGCCGCTCGACTGCCCGCCTACCGATGACGCTGAACTGGATTCGAACTGCGTGAGCAGCCTGTTCGCAGAGCTAAACATCGCAGCCCTTTGGAACTGCATGTTGGGTTTGGAAACCAGCCGCTGTTGCCGGGGTGGCACATGTGCGCATCCCACCGGGATCAAGAGGCCAAAGGTCAGTGACGCGACCCAGCAGCGGTAGCTCCGGCGTGAGGTGCCGGTCTTTGCCCCAACATAATGAATGGAAGCATCGGTCATCAACAAACTCCATGAAACTCGCGCTTGCGTCACTGCACGCCCTCCCCAGTGCCGTGCCGCGTTCGAAAGAACCATCATGATCTCATATTTTGCCGTGCCCGTCTATCCGGTATCAGCAGTTCAAAGGGACGAGTCGTATCACTAGGCCAGCATGACCTGGCCGCCGGTGACAGGGACCGCCTGCCCGGTTTCATAGGACTGCTCCATCAGATAGTAGAGGGCTTTCATCACGTCTGGCGTGGTGCAGCCGCGACGCATCGGCACTTTCGACTCGTAGAAGCGTTTGACGTCAGCAAAGGTCTTCGCGCCGGGCACCTTGCCGCTGTCGAGGTATTGCCTGAAAAGGCCTTTCTCGGGATCGGACCAGAGCGGGCCGTCGTAGAAGTTGCCGGGGCAGATCGAGTTGACCTTGATGCCGTCCTCGACCAATTCCAGCGCGAAGCTTTGCGTCAGGCCGATGCCGCCAAACTTGGAACCGGCGTAGGCCCCGTTCTTGTTGGAACCGGTCAGACCGGATTTGCTGTTGATCTGAATGATGTCGAACCACGCCTGAGGCGCGGCACGGTGCTGCAGCGCAAGGATCGGCGCCACGTTCTGGACGCAGAGAAAATATCCCTTGTAGTTCACGTCGGTGACGAAGTCAAAGTCCCTAACGGGAAGCTCCTTGACGCTGCCCGCGCGCAACACGCCCGCGTTGGACACGAACAGATCGATGCCCCCGAAAGTCGCGACCACCTTTTCCAGCGCAGCCGCGATCGAATCGGGGTCTGTCACGCTTGCGGCCACGCCGATCGCCGCGTCGCGCCCGCAGTCCGCATTGATTTTTGCGGCGGCCGTCTGGACGCCCTCCGCGTTGATGTCGGCCAGCGCCACCCAGGCGCCCTGGGCGGCGAGGTCGGTCGCGATCTCCAGTCCGAAACCCTGCGCGGCACCGGTGACCACCGCAATCTTGCCGGCGGCACGTCCCGTTACTGTCGCGAACTCGGCGACATAGGTGCCGGCAGCCTCGATCGTGACGCGTCGCACACCATCCGGAAGGCTGTCGCGCAACACGGCCAGCACGTCGTCACAACCGGGCGGAATCGAAACGACAGGCTCCGTACCGTCGGGTTTGGCACATGCGAGGCGGGGCAGGGTCTGGCCCTGAGCCATGAAACCGCGTAAAGCGGGCAAAATAGTCGTCATCCTGATCATGTTTGCTCCTTGGCCGCGGGCGTTTTCAAGTAGGCACAAAAACCATCACCCGCGTGGCGAAAAAACATAACGCCCCAGGTCGAGCAATGCAACGGCAATTTGGAGCACCCCCGTGCGTTCCACGTTTGCTCCCTAAGATTTGACTCATAAAGGGACTATGCTATACTCCCACGAATCTTCAACAAAGGGAAAACAATCATGTGTGCAAAACCAGCGAAAAAAGCCGTTCACGCCAAGGCGGCCGCGAAAGCGAAGCAGGCAAAGTATGTATACTTTTTCGGTGCGAACCAGTCCGAGGGTGACGTCTCGATGAAGGCGTTGCTCGGCGGCAAGGGCGCGAATCTTGCAGATATGGCCGGACTCGGCCTGCCGGTGCCTCCGGGCTTTACCATCACGACGGAAGCGTGTGCCAAGTACTATGAGATCGGCGAGAAGGCGCTGCATGCGCTGATTCGCGCCGAGGTGCTGGACGCGCTCAAACGCCTGGAAAAGGCGACGGGCAAGATGTTCGGCAAAGGCCCGAATCCACTGTTGGTCTCGGTGCGCTCCGGGGCCGCGGCCTCGATGCCCGGCATGATGGACACCGTTCTGAACCTCGGGCTGAATCCCGATACGGTTGAGGCGATGATTGCGCGTACCGGCAATCCCCGTTTCGTGTGGGACTCCTATCGCCGTTTCATCCAGATGTTCGGCAACGTGGTGCTGGGGGTCGAACATCACGAGTTCGAGCACGAGCTGGAAGCGGTGAAGCGCACCAAGGGGTACACCCTCGATACCGAGCTGATGGCCGAGGATCTGCAGGAGGTGGTGGCGCGCTACCGCAAAATGGTCAAGGCGGTTAAGGGTTGCGATTTCCCGACCGACGCGATGGAGCAGCTCACGCTCGGCATTAGCGCGGTCTTTGGCTCATGGAACAATCCGCGCGCCATCAAATATCGCGAGCTGAACGATATCCGCGGCCTGCTGGGCACGGCGGTGAATGTCCAGGCGATGGTGTTCGGCAACTCCGGCAGTAACTCGGCGACCGGTGTGGCCTTCACCCGCGATCCGTCAACCGGCGAGCACAAGTATTTTTACGGCGAGTACCTGATCAACGCGCAGGGTGAAGACGTGGTGGCGGGTATCCGCACGCCGCAGCAGATCACGCTCAAGGGTTCTCGCGAGTGGGCCAAGGCGCGCTCGATCACCGAGGCGGTCCGTAAGGCGCAGTATCCGTCGCTGGAGGAGGCGATGCCCAAGGTCTTCAAGCAGCTCGACGCGATTCGCGTCAAGCTCGAGCGCCATTACCGCGACATGCAAGACCTCGAGTTCACAATCGAAGACGGCAAGCTCTACATGCTGCAGACCCGCAACGGTAAACGTACGGCGGCGGCGGCAGTCAAGATCGCGACGGATCTCGTCAAGGAGAAGAGCATCGACGAAAAGACCGCGGTGATGCGTGTCGAGCCTTCGCAGCTCGATCAGTTGCTGCATCCTGTATTCGTCAAGGCTTCCGAGGCCAAGGCCAAGAAGATCACGGTCGGACTGCCGGCCTCGCCGGGCGCGGCGACCGGACAGATCGTTTTCAACGCCGCCACGGCCGAGCAATGGGCGAAGGAAGGCAAAAAAGTCGTGCTCTGCCGTATCGAGACCAGCCCCGAGGATATCGGCGGCATGAATGTGGCGGCCGGCATCCTGACCGCGCGTGGCGGCATGACCTCTCACGCAGCGGTGGTCGCGCGCGGCATGGGCAAGTGCTGCGTCTCGGGGTGCGGTGAGTTGCACATTAGCTACGATAAGAAGACGATCTCCTGCAATAAGCTGGTGCTGAAGGAGGGCGACTGGATCTCGCTTAACGGGTCGACCGGTGCAGTGTACGAAGGCCGTGTCGACACGCAGGACCCGAAGCTGACCGGCCCGTTCGCCATGATCATGGCGCTGGCTGACAAATACCGTCGGATGGGCGTGCGCACCAATGCGGATACCCCGCGCGACACCGCCAAGGCGGTCGAGTTCGGTGCGGAAGGCATCGGCCTCTGCCGTACTGAACACATGTTCTTCGAGGGGGATCGCGTCACCAGTTTCCGTCGCATGATCCTCGTGGCCGAAACCGTCAAGTGCCTGCGCACGTCGATCGCGGCCTGTACGGACGCCGAGGAGCGTGCCCGTCTCGAGAGCGAGCTGGCCGCCCCGCTCAAGCAGTACAACCAGGCGCTGAAGGAGCTGCTGCCGTTGCAGCGCAAGGACTTCATCGGCATGTTCAAGGCGCTCAAGGGACGGCCCTGCACGGTGCGTCTGCTGGATCCGCCGCTGCATGAGTTCCTGCCGCAGGACGCCGCCGGACAGGCCGAGATGGCCAAGGTCATGGGCGTCGACGTGGAGCACATCCGCAAGGTCGTGGAATCGCTGCACGAGGCCAACCCGATGTTGGGCCATCGCGGTTGTCGTCTGGGTATCAGTTATCCCGAGGTGACCGAGATGCAGGTACGCGCGATCTGCGAGGCCGCCGCCGCAGTCAAGGGCTCGCAGCCCGAGATCATGGTGCCGCTGGTGGGCAACGTCAAGGAGCTGGTCGCCCAGAAGGCGCTGATCCTTAAGACGATGGCGGAGGTCGAGAAAGCCAAGAAGGTCAAACTGCACATCAAGATCGGCACGATGATCGAGGTGCCGCGCGCGGCGGTCACGGCCGACCAGATCTCGGCCGAGGCCGACTTCTTCTCGTTCGGCACGAACGACCTGACGCAGATGACCTGCGCCTTCTCGCGCGACGACGCCGGTAAGTTCCTGGGCGACTATGTGTCGCGCGGCTTCTACGATTACGATCCCTTCCAGGTGCTGGATCAGGAGGGCGTGGGCCGCATGGTCGAGATCGCCATGAAGTACGGGCGCGGCGTCAAGCCCGACCTGAAGGTCGGCGTGTGCGGCGAGCATGGCGGCGACCCGAAGACCGTGGCCTTCTGCTACAAGCTCGGCTTCGACTACGTGAGCTGCTCGCCTTACCGCGTGCCGATCGCGCGTCTGGCTGCGGCGCAGGCGGCACTGCGAGGCTGAGACAGTCCGCAAAGGACAGCAGGCAGTGAGCAGTCCGCAATGGGCTGTGGGCGGGGCGCGTGGTCACACGCGCCCCGCTTGTTGACAGGTCGAGAGGAGGCCGGCGAGCCGACGGCGCGGGTTCCCTCGCCCGCAACAACATAGCACGAGTTTGTTCTCATGTTACGCGCGATTGACTAGCTGAAAAGAAATGTCTACCATACCCGGAAAGCCTAGGGAGGGTGCGAATGAGAGTCTTGGTGGCCGTGGCGGTGCTGGGGATTGTCGGGTGTTCTTCGCCGTTGAAAGAGGACGGACGCCGGGATGTCGCGCCGTCGTTCGTTGCCGCGCAGCCGGTCTGGCCGGAGGGGCGCGAAAAGGAGATGAACCTGTTTGTCGGGTTCCGCACGACAGTGGATGGTGCCGCCGCTGAACAGGCCGTCGTACGGCTCACCGGCGCCACGGTCTATCGTCTTTTCGTGAACGGCACATTTCTGGGTTACGGCCCCGCGCGCGGTCCGCATGGCTACGACCGCGTGGATGAGTGGCCGCTCAAAGGACGGTGCCGGCCGGGGCCCAACGTGATCGCCGTCGAGGTCGCGGGCTACAATGCCAACAGCTACTACCATCTCAATCAGCCCTCTTATTTGCAGGCTGAGGTCGTGGCTGGACGCAAGGTGCTGGCCGCAACCGGTCGCGGCGAGGCTGGGTTCGAGGCGCAACTGCTGGCCAGCCGCGTGCAGAAGGTTCAGCGCTACAGTTTTCAACGCACCTTTTCCGAAGTGTACCGCCTGACGCCCGATACCGATGCCTGGCGCACGGGCGGGCCGTTGACGCCGGTGACGCTGGCCGTGCGCCCGCAACGTCCATTGTTGCCACGTATCGCGCCGTACCCCGTGTTTCACGTATTGGCGCCGGTCCGCGAGATCGCCTCCGGGACGCTTGCGCTCAACCCGGATAAGAAGGTCTGGTCGGATCGCGCGATCAAAGGCGTGGGGCCGCATTTCGCCGGCTTCCCGGAGAATGAGCTGGAGATGATTCCGCTCTACGACGTGCAGCGCCTCGAAACCGCCACGCAGACACGCGAGCCGAAGCCGTGGCAGGCGGGCGATGCCCGCGCTGTGGGGCACCACCGTTTCCGCACCTTTGAGTTCATCCGCAACAATGCCGGCTTCATCCGGGCCACGGTGCGATGCGACGCGCCGACGCGCCTCTACTTTGTGTTTGACGAGATCCTGAGCGGCGACGACGTGAATGTCACGCGGTACTCGTGCGCCAACGTCGTGACCTATGATCTGACGCAGGCCGGCACCTATCACCTCGAGTCATTCGAGCCGTATGAACTGAAGTACCTCAAGGTGATGGTCGCCGGCGGCACCTGCGAGCTGCTCGATCTCGGGTTCCGCGAGTATGTGAATCCGGATACCGAACGCGCGACGTTCCAGTCGTCCGATCCGGTGCTCAACCGGATCTTCGAGGCCGCGCGCGAGACCTTCAAGCAGAACGCGGTGGATGTCTTTACCGATTGCCCGGGACGCGAGCGCGCGGGCTGGCTGTGTGATAGCTTCTTCATTGGCCGTGTCGCGGCCGACCTGTGCGGCAATACCGACATGGAGCGCATGTTCTTCCAAAACTACCTGTTGCCGGAACGCTTTGAGGCCCTGCCGCCGGGCATGTTGCCGATGTGTTATCCGGCGGATCATCCCAACAGCAATTACATTCCCAACTGGGCGATGTGGTTTGTGGTGCAGCTCGAGGAGTATCTGCAGCGTAGTGGCGACCGCTCGACTGTCGATGCACTCAAGCCGCGCGTCCTCGAACTGTTGGCATTTTTCAAGAAGTACGAAAACAGCGACGGCCTCCTTGAAAAGCTGCCGGCGTGGGTCTTTGTGGAGTGGTCGCAAGCCAACAAACTGGTGCAGGATGTCAACTACCCCTCGAATATGACCTATGCTGAGGTGCTGGCGTGCGTCGCGCGCCTGTACGGCATGCCGGAACTGGCGGACAAGGCGCAAGCCGTGCGCGAGACGATCCGGCGCCAGTCGTATGACGGTTCCTATTTCGTGGACAATGCCAAGTGTCAGCCGGATGGCAAACTGGTCCTTTCGGGCGAGCGTACGGAAACCTGCCAGTATTACGCGTTCTTCTTCCACACCGCCACGCCGGAGGCGTATCCCGAACTGTGGGCGCGCTTGCGTGACGATTTCGGCCCGCAGCGCAAGCAGACCCGTAAGCATCCGGACATCTATTTCGCGAATGCCTTCATCGGGAACTATCTGCGGCTGGAGCTGCTCTCCCGCCAAGGGTTGTCCGCGCAGATCCTGGAAGAGACCAAGGGGTATTTCCAGGGCATGGAGGAAATGACCGGGACACTCTGGGAAAACGATACGCCCACAGCGAGTTGCTGCCATGGATTCGCGAGCCATGTCACGCGCATGTATTACCGCGATGTACTGGGGATTGGGGAGATCGACGCGGTCAACCGGCGTGTGACCTTCCGTTTTTCGGAAGTGCCGCTGACGCGCTGTTCGGGGACGATCCCGGTCGGGAAAGGCGCGGTCACGCTGAACTGGGCCAAGCAGAATGGCGAGTTCCGCTACACCTACACGGTGCCCAAAGGGTTTGATGTGACGGTTGACACCTCGCGGCTGACCTCGCTGGTGCCGAAAAAGTGCCTGACAAACCAACAACAGCAATAAAAAACAAGTTCTTTCTCACACGAAGCCACGACGGGCACGAAGGTGGATGCCGTTTTAAAAGAAGCCTGGGTGCCTTTGTGTGGGATTGAGTTGGGTTGCGGGCTCCGCCCGCGTTAGCGCATGAGTGAGGGGCTTGCGCGTACGCGCAAGGCAGCGTAAAGAACAAGGAGAGACGGCATGTTGAAGATCTCGTGGGTGGATGCGGCGATCATCATCGGTTTTTTGCTTTCGGTCATCGCGGTCGGTTCGGCAGCCGCGCGCCGTTCCAGCCAAAGCGCGTCGGACTTTTTTCTCTCCGGTCGTTCGATGCCGTGGTGGCTGCTGGGGGTCTCGATGGTGGCCTGCACCTTCTCATGCGACACGCCGAACCTCGTGACGGATATTGTGCGTACGCAGGGTGTGGCTGGCAACTGGGCCTGGTGGGCGTTCCTGCTGACGGGCATGATGACCGTTTTCGTGTACGCCAAACTGTGGCGGCGCTCGGCTCTCGACACCGATCTGGGTTTTTATGAAATCCGTTACAGCGGGCGGCCGGCGGCTGTGTTGCGTGGTTTCCGCGCACTGTATCTCGGCGTGTTTTTCAACATCATGATCATGGCGACCGTGTCGCTGGCGGCGATCAAGATCGGGCAGGTGATGTTCGGGCTGTCGCCGGTCATGACGCTGGTCTATGCGTCGGCAGGTGTCGGGATCTACGCGACGCTCGGCGGTCTGACCGGTTCGATCTGGGCCGATTTCTATCAGTATGCGATCGCGATGATCGGCGCAATTTTTGCGGCGGTGTATGCGGTCAACTCGGCGGATGTCGGCGGGATCACATCGCTCAAAGAGCTGTTCGCGCATGCCGACGTGCAGGCCAAGATGTCGATGTTCCCGTCGGGCGCGGGCGGACTTTCGGCGCTGATGACGGTCCTGATCCTGCCGATCGCGGTGCAGTGGTGGAACGTCTGGTATCCCGGCGCCGAGCCGGGTGGAGGCGGCTATATCGCGCAGCGCATGCTGTCAGCCAAAGATGAAAAGAATGCGGTGGGAGCCACGTTGCTTTTCAATTTTCTGCACTACGCGATGCGTCCCTGGCCGTGGATCATCGTCGCGCTGGTTTCTCTGGCGCAGTTCCCGATAACGCCTCCGGCCGAGCGGGAGGCCGCGCGTGCCTGGCTGTCCGAAAACGCTGCGCTGGTCGAACAGTATGATGGGGCCAAGGACCGGATGCCGGTCGAGGCGCGTGCGCAGGTCCGCCAGTACAAGGCTGACGCCGCGGGCGTGGGCAGTCTGGCACGGGCTTTCCCCAGGGTGGACGACCAGTTCCTGCGCAACGACATCGCCTATCCCGGCATGATCGCCACGATGCCGAAGGGGTGGCTGGGACTGATCGTGGCGTCATTGATCGCCGCCTACATGTCTACGATTGCGACGCACCTCAATTGGGGTTCCTCGTATGTTGTACAGGATTTCTACGCACGCTTTGTGAAGCGTGACGTGACGCCGAAACAGGCGGTCGCGGTGGGGCGGGGCACCATGCTGGCGCTGCTGGTCTTGTCCGGTCTGGTTGCGCTCTGGATGCGTAACGCCAAGGATTCTTTCGACATCCTGTTGCAGATCGGTGCTGGAACCGGTCTGCTTTATATCCTGCGCTGGTTCTGGTGGCGCATCAACGCTTGGAGCGAGATTTCGGCGATGGTCATCTCCTTTGCGGTCGCCTGTTTCTTCCAGTGGGGGGCGGGGCCGATGGGACTTGAAACCGCGATGCGTGAGGCAGGACTCTTCGATGTGATGGACTACAGCGCCTGGAAACTGGTGATCGGGATTTTGATCACAACGGTGGGATGGCTCGCGGTGACGTATCTGACGCCACCTGAAAGGCAGGAAGTGCTGGAGCGTTTCTGCAGCAAGATTCGCGCGGGCGGTCCTGGGTGGCGCAAGGTCGAAGCCGCTTCGGGATTGCCCAAGGTGACAGAAGGCTGGGATGTGCCGACCGGTCTGCTCTGCATGATGATCGGGTGTCTGGCGGTCTGGGCCGCGCTGTTCGGCATCGGGAATCTGCTGTATGGCGCGCTGCGCCTCGGCAGTGTGCTGTGCGTGGTTTCGGTTGTGTCAACGGTCTGGCTGATGCGTCTGGCCGGCAGGATCCGCCTGAGTTGAATATCCACAGACGCTAAGTCAAGTCCGCGTGCGAGTCAGGCGTGAAACCGGTCGGTCTCGCCGAGGCGTCCCAGCCGGAAGCGGTTCTGCGTTTACGTCATGGCCGCTAAACCGTTAGCATGAACCGTTGTGTCCAGCCTGTTAGCCGTGAGTGCGGCGGAACTGCCGCATGGTCTGGCCGGTGTACTGCTTGAAGACGCGCTTGGCGTGCATTTCGGTCTGGAACCCGCATTGGACGCTGATCTGGCCGATGGGCAGGGCGGTTTCGAGCAGAAACGTTTTGAGACGCGCGAGGCGCGTCTGGCGAATCTCATCGAGAATCGAGTGGCCGGTGTATTTGCGGAACAGCATCTCGGCCATGCGCCGCGACACGCCCATGTGTGCGGCGATGGCGGGCACGCCGATGTTCGCGCCGGAGTTGAGGCGGATAAATTCCAGCCCCTTCAGAAAGCGCTTGTCTGACAGGTGGCTTGGGCGGCTGGATTCGCGCGCGACGATCTGTTTGACCCCGTAATAGAGTGTCTGTGGGGTACGCAGGGTACGGCGCATGAGTTGTTCCAGCAGATGCGCGGCTTCATAGCCGCCTGCCTCGAAATCGGGTTGGATGCTGGAGAGCGTGGGCGTGGTGTTTTCGCACAAGATCTCCTCGTTATCGACGCCGAGCAGGGCAATGTCGCCGGGAACGTCCAATCCCGCGAGCTGGCAGGTCTCCAGCACTTGTCGAGCGCGGCGGTCGTGCGCGGCCAGAATGGCGGCCGGTTTGGGGAGCGCGAGCAGCCAGCGGGCCAGGCGCTGCTGATCGACACGCCAGTCGCAGCGTTCCAGTTTGGAGACCGTGCCGTAGAGTTCACAGGCATGCCCAGCCTGTTGCAGGCGCTCGCTGAAGGCTTGGTAGCGCAGCGTGGACCAATCCCAATCTTCGGCATCGGCCACGTAGGCAAAGTGGGCAAAACCGCGTTTGAGAAAAAACTCTGCGCCGGCGAGACCAATGGCGGCGGAGTCACTGGTGACGAAGGAAGCGCGCGGCAGACGCTCTGCATAAAGCAGGCGCGAATCCATCACGACGGTTGGCAGGGCAGCATCCGCGACCGTCCGGACGGAGTCGGGCATGCGCGCCACGATGACGCCGGTCGCACCCCAGGCGCGCAGGTCGCCGAGCTTCTGTTCGCCGATGCGGTTCTCCAGCAGGTGGATGGTCCAAGGGGTATGGAGGCGGACATAGCGCAGGATGCCCTGCAACTTGTCGCGTCCCGCTTTTTCATTTGTGGCCAGGAACAGCACCACCTTGGGCGTTTTTTGGAGCAGGCCTTTCATCATGCTTTCCAGAGGATATGCGGTGACTGTAGCACAGGCGCACGGGCGTATCAAGACGGGGGATTCCGTCGCCCCGCCGCTTTTCATCTATTCAACCTTATCAACCGTTTAACCTTTCATTTCCGCAACTTTTCAACGCCTTCCACTTTGCGGCTTTTCCCTGGGGCGTTAATTTGGCACACTCTTACCGACATGTTAGGCGGACTTCAAATTGGGTTCAATGATGCGATGCAGATCCTGATTCTTTATGTCGGGATCTACGCGCTCATCCGTTTTGTGAGGGGCACACGTAATGCTCAGGTGTTGCTGGGTTTTTGCCTGCTGGTGGTCTCGCTGCTGTTGTTCACGTATCTGTTCCGTTTTGACGTGTTGGCCAGGGTGGTCTATTTCTTGCTGATCTATTTGGCGCTGAGCATGGTGGTGGTGTTTCAGCAGGAGATTCGGCGTATGCTCGCGTTGGTGGGCGGGCAACGTCTCTTCGGCCGGCCGTACGTCTTACGCGAGCCCGCTGCGCCGGAAAAGCTTTGCCAGGCGATCGCCTGCCTGGCACGGGCGCGCATCGGCGCGCTGGTCGCGGTCGAACGGGGCATTTCGTTGTGCAGTTATGAGGACTCCGGGGTCAAGCTGAACGCGCTGATCAGCCATGAACTGTTGATTTCGATCTTTACGCCGCCGCTGCCTTTGCACGATGGCGGGATCATTTTGAGGGACGGACGCATCGCGGCCGCACACTGCCTTTTCCCGGTTTCCAGCCAAGGGGAACTGGCGACCTCCGGCATGCGCCATCGCGCGGCGGTGGGCCTGAGTGAAGAGACGGACGCGGTGGTCGTGGTGGTCTCCGAGGAGACCGGCAAGATCTCCGTGGCGCACAATGGCCGGCTGCACCGTTACAGTGACGAAAAGGTCGAGAAGATCCTGTTGCGTTGGCTGAGGAAAGCGATGCCGCATGAGACCCGCGGCCCGCTGACGCTCACCGACTGGCTGATGACGCATGTCGCCAGGCTACTGAAGGCCCGTTGGGGTGTCGGAAAGGAGACGCCATGACGCGCGAGCAGGGGCTTGCCATGATCAAGATCTTATTTGTCAAGAACGGCTACTGGAAGCTGCTCTCGCTAATCATTGCGGTGTTGATCCATTTCTCCATCCGCTCGGAGATCAGCCATCTGCGTGTCGTGACGATTCCGGTCGAGGCCGATTTTGATTCCGCAAGCATGGGCGCCGCAATCGAGTCGGTCGAGCCGCGCGCGGTGCAGATCACCTTGCGAGGCTCCTATTCCGAAGTCAACAAGCTGGACAGTGCGCAGATGAGCTGCGTGGTGAAGCCCAAGCAAAAGACCAGTTCGCTGCTCGACACGGTGGCGGTGAAAATCCGTTCCTCGAACCTGCGTGGCGTGCGCGGCGTGCGTGTCGTGGCGATTGATCCGAATGTGGCTGTCGTCAAATTTGACGTGCCGATGTCGTTGAAGGTGGCGGTCGCGCCGCCCGTGATCCAAGGCAAAGCGCGCGGACGCGTGCAACTCGTCTATGACCAGACGAATGCCGTCGTGAAAGGCTCGCGCCGGGTGTTGAGTCCGCTGGATGTCGAGACTGTCCGGGTTCAGACCGACGCGATCGACGTCGAGGGGCGTTCGCAATCGTTCGCCACGCGCGTACGGCTCTATCCGCCGGGCGAGGCGGTGAATGCGGTGGTGGAGCCCTCCGATATGGTGGTCAACGTACTGATCATCAGCGAAAAGGCAACGGCTCGGCTGGAACGCGTGCCGGTCGTTGTGGTGCAGCCGCCGGGGGACGCCAATCGCTGGTTGGCTGAACCCGCTTGGATTGACGTTGAAGTGACCGGACGTTCGGAGGTGATCAAGGCGATCACTTTCGGCCAGATACTCGCCTCGGTGAATGGCGCGATCCCGGTGTCTACGCTTTCGGTGACCAATGACGTGCCGGTGACCATCCATGTGCAGCAGGGGCTCGCCGTGGATGAGGTCAAGGCCGTGCCGTCCACAGTCCGCTTGATTCCTGCTCCTGCCGGGCCGGCCTTGCCGCCGACGGGTGAGCGTTAAGCTGTTTCATCATGGATGCCAAAATCAAAGATTCCGGAAACGACAGGCTTGAGTTGGAACGCAGACGTTATCGTCGCGTCATCGGCGTGTTGCTTTTTCCGATCATTTTGTTCCCGCTGCTCAGCCTCGTGACCTACAACTGGCGCGATATCTCGTGGCTGAATGCGCCGCCGCTTTCGCCCCCGGCCAACCTGATCGGGCTGGTTGGCGCATGGTCGGCGTTTATCGGATACAGTGTCATGGGGCTGACGGTTTGGGTCGTGCCCTTCTTCGCGTTGGTCTTTAGCGGGCTTCTGCTGTATGGCCGGATTGTGCGCGTGGGGCGGCGTGTCTTCTGGATGCTGCTGTTTGTCGTGGCACTTTGCTGTGTGGTGCAACTGGGCAGCGCAACACTTTTTGAGGGTACGCTGGAACGCCTCAACATGAAGCCCAACGCCGGCGGCATGATCGGCTACTGGCTGATGACCTGCCTGCTGGCGCGGTGGTTCAGTCCGGTGGGGGGCGGCATGCTGATGGCCAGCATTATGCTTTTCGCCTTGCTGATGGCCATCGGGTTGCGGACGCTCTTTGACGGGCTGGGACGATTGACCGGATGGTGGGAGTCGCGGCAGGCTGCGCCTGACACGGAGGATGACGATTGGGACGATGGACTGACCCCGCGCGAGCGCGAGCGGCAGAAGCGGCTGGCACTGAAGGAAGCGGCGCGCAAGGCCAAGGAAGAGGCGCGCTTGGCGCGTGCGGCAGAACGGCAGCGGGCGAAAGCCGAGCGCGAGGAGGAACGCAAGCGCAAAGAAGAGGCGCGCGCCTTATCGAGAGAGCCGCGGCTCGGCGAAAGCCCCGCCGCCGAACGCCTGCGCCAACGCATCGAGGCGGCCAAACAAGCCGCCGCCGCCGAGCGCGAGCGCCAGCGCGCGCTCGCCGCACAACCCGCGGCCGCGCAACGGCCCGCGTCCGCGCCGGTGCCAGCCACCTCGTTGGCCGCTGCGGTGTCGGCAAGCACGAAGCCCGCCGCGCCTGAGCGTCCGGCAGCGGTGAGCGTTCCGCAGCCGCCTGAGGAGTATCCCTTGCCGCCGGTCTCGCTGCTGAATCCGATCCCCAAGGGATCGGCCGATCACGGCGACATCGAAAAAACGGCTGAAATTCTGGTCGAAACACTGGGGCAGTTCAATGTGCCGGTTGAAGTCGTGGGCACGACCCCCGGGCCGGTTGTCACACAGTACGAGTTGCGGCCCGCACCAAGCATCAAGGTCGAGCGTATCGCCAACCTGACCGCCAATCTGCAAATGGCGCTTGAGGCGCGCAGCCTGCGTGTGCTGGCTCCGATTCCCGGAAAAAACGCGGTGGGCATCGAGATCCCCAACCGCCGCGCCTGCCCGGTGACCTTCCGCGAAATCGTGGAGGGCGAGGCATGGCGCCGCAACACCTGCGAAATCCCGCTGGCGCTGGGCAAGGACGTGGCCGGCAACGACCTGATCTATGACCTCGCCAAAGCGCCGCACCTGCTGGTGGCCGGTGCCACCGGCTCGGGTAAGAGCGTCTGTCTGAACGCGATCCTGAACGGCTTTTTGATAAGTCGCACGCCTGAGCAACTGCGTTTAATCTTGGTCGATCCCAAACGCGTGGAGTTCACCTGTTACAACGACCTGCCGCACCTGCTGGTGCCGGTGATCAACGATCCCAAAAAAGTAGCCTTCGGCCTGCGCTGGGCGATCATGGAGATGGAGAAACGTTACAGGCTCTTCCAGAAGGTCGGCTGCCGTAACATCGTGGCTTTCAACAGCCGCCAGGTCGTGAAGCAGGAGGAGTTGTTCGGCGATGAAGGCCCCGCCGACGCGGGACCGGACGACACCCCCGAGCGCCTGCCGTACATCGTGATCGTCGTCGACGAGGTGGCCGACATCATGGCGGCGGTGGGCAAGGAGGTCGAGCCGGCCATCAGCCGTCTCACCTCGCTCTCGCGCGCGGTCGGCATCCACCTGATCCTGGCGACGCAGCGGCCGTCGGTGGATGTCATCACAGGCACCATCAAAGCCAATGTGCCCGGACGCATCGCTTTCAAAGTCTCGCAATCCAATGACAGCCGAACCATCCTCGATAATCCTGGGGCCGAGGAGCTGATCGGCAAAGGTGACATGCTTTTCTTGCGCGAAGGCTCGCTGCTCATGCGCGCGCAGGGCGCGTGGGTCAGCGACGAGGAGATCGGACGCGTCGTCGATTTCGTCAAGGCGCATTGCCGGCCTTGTTACGATCAGGCGCTGATCGGACGGCTCGACAAGATCAAGGAGATCGATCCTGATGACGCCATGTCTGACGAGACTGAAGAGGACAGTGCGGACGAGCCCGGCGCGGAGGCTGGGGGCGGCGGCGACGATGAGGACACTCTGATGCCCAACGCGCTGGAAGTGATCCGCATGACGCGCCGTGCGTCGACGACGATGCTGCAACGCCGCCTGGGTATCGGCTACACGCGAGCCGCGCGATTGATGGACAAGCTGGAGGAACGCGGGATTGTCGGGCCGCAGATCGGCTCCGGCACGCGTGAGATCCTGGTTGACTTGGATCATGAAATCCCTTCCAATACTCCCTTTGCGGAGCAAGCTGCCGCCGCGGCCGATGATGCGGCGGCCGGGGAGGGCAGCCCGGATGATCCGGTGTAACGTAACGGTGAGGTGAGCGATGGCATTTGGTGAGATCTTGCGCAACGCGCGCGTGCAAAAGGGGCTGACGCCGTCGGATGTGGCCGAAAGCACGCATATGCTGGTGCAGGTGGTCGAGGGACTTGAGAAGGAGGATTTCCGCCGCATCGCCGCGCCGATCTACGGCCGCGGTTTCGTCAAGCTGTATGCCGAATTGCTGGAGCTTGACCCCGAACCGCTGGTCAACGATTTCATGAATCTCTACAGCGGGGCGCGCGCACCGACCGTGTTGACAAAGAACGTCACGCCGGCCGCCGAACCCGCTGCGGTGCCCGTACCGCAGCCGTCGGCGCACACCGTAAGTGAGCCGGCTGTGGCGGTCCGCGTACCGCAGCGTCAGCCGGTGCAGCCGCGCCCTGCGGTGCGTTCGGTGACGATGCCGGATGATGCCGAACGCCGGGAAGCTCCCCCGCCGGAAGGGCCGGAGCTGCGCGTGGCGGATGAGCCGACAGCCGCAGCATCGGTGCCGCCGCGCGTGCGCGTGACTCCGCCGCCGGAGACTGAGCGCACGCCTGATCCAAAAAAAGATTTCCGTCCGGAGCTGGTGGTCGAGCCGGAGCGGGCGTACGATGAGACCGATGACCTGGATCTCTTCCGCGCGGCTTCTGGCGCCCCCCAGCCGGTGCTTGACGAAAGGCTCGACCCGATCGCCGAAGCGGATCGCGTGCGCACCGAACCCAAGGGGCCCGTGGCGCGCAAGGGCAATTTGCCGATTTTCCAGATCGGCGGCAGAATGAACCGCGACGAGTTGCCTGCGTTGGAGGACGAGGAGGCGTACGCGCGCCGCTGCGCGCGCGTGAAAACGTTCTTGGAAGGGATTTCCCGACTCAAAGACGGGGTTGAACGCAGGTTGCCGCTCGTGCAGGTGCCGCGTTTGGCGTGGGTGTTCGGCGGCCTCGGTGTGCTGATGATCGTGCTGATGGTGGCCGGTATTACGCTGCTGTTCAAGCTTACTGGCACTGACGTCAAGACCGATCCGGCGGGGCGTTTTGAGCGCGCTGCTCCGCCGCCGATGTATGTAGACTGAGCAGGCCGAAAATCACCGGATCCTTCTGTCTGACTTCATCCGGTGTCAGGCCGTCCAGTTCGTGCGGGAAGACGATCCATTGGTCGGTCTCCCGCACGTAATAGTCGGGCTTCAGCGTGGTCTGGTTGGCGTTGGGTTTCCAGTATACGGTGGCGATCCGGGCTTCCACGCCGCAGGGGTGCAGGCGCTCGAGAACCGCGCTCGCGGTTCCGCCCGTGTCGAAGACATCATCGACCACCAGCACACGAGAGCCGGCCTGGAGCGAGAGAAAAATGCTGTCCGCGTTTTCAAAGGCGACCGTGTGTTCGCGCGTCTGAATGCCGGTGTAAGATTGACACTTCAACACGCGGTGGCGCGGTCGCAGCCCGTGGTAGTGGAGGAATTCGTGAACACTCACGCCGACCGGCGCACCGCCACGCCAGAGCACGATCAAGTCATCGGGCTGCCAACCGGAGTCTAGGATCATGCGCGCCAACCGGAAGCTGTCGCGCAGATAATCGTTCGCAGAGAGGTACACTTTGTCGGACATGCCAATCTCCTTGCGTAACACCGCGTGCTGTTCAGGGCCGCAGCAGGTTGACATAGAGGGCTAAAATTGTTTCGCCCCAGAAGAGCCAGATGACGGCGGCCAGTGAGATATAGGGGCCGAAGGGAATGCGGCTCTGCATCTTGACCCCGCCGAAGGCGATCAACAGCAGCCCGGCAATGCTGCCGAACAACGACGAAGCGAAAATCGTGAAGAGCACCGCCTTCCATCCCAGAAAGGCACCGATCGCGCCCATCAGCTTCACGTCCCCGAATCCCATGGCCTCTTTCTTGAAGGCGCGCGTGCCGATCCAGCCGACTGCGTACAGCAGGCCGAACCCGACGAACAGGCCAATACCCGAACTGCGCAGTCCCTGCCACCAGAGGGTCTGGCCATGCAGGGCCGGAACCAGTGCGCTCAGCAGAGGACCTGTCACCATGCCGCCGATCGTGACGGAATCCGGTATGATGAAGTGCTCGAAGTCCACGAATGTCCCGAGCACCAGTCCCGCGAGAAAGATCCAGTAGATGGGGATGATCAACGGGTCGGCGATCGGCGGCATGTGCATCGCGGCCGGTACAGCCCATTTCATGAAGACCGCCAGAAAGAGCATGGCGGTCAACAGTTCCACCAGTGTGTAACGGAAAGCGATCAGGCCCTTACAGGTGGCGCACCGGCCGCGCAGGCAGAGCCAGCTCAATACAGGGATGTTGAGATACCACGGGATCAGCGTGTTGCAATGCGGACAATGCGAACGCGGCACGATCACCGACTCATCACGCGGGATGCGGTAGATGCAGACGTTCAAAAAACTGCCGACACAGGCACCGAACAGAGTGGCAAAGCCGGCAGCAAGAAACTGGTAGAAAAGAAAGTCAGAGCTGCTCATAGGGAAAAACATCCGGTTGCTTTAGGGCCATCATACCGTTTGCAGCAGGACGCAAGCAAGGACAAGACAGAAAAGAAACGAAATCGGTTCATGGCAGGCGTTCGCGAAATTCGCTGGGCGGTGAGGCGGCGGCATCCCGTCACCTCAACCGCCTTATTGCCGGGGCGTTTCATCCGAATCGCTGTCGCTATCGAAATCGGGATCGGAATCGGCCGATTTGCGCCTTACTTCTCTCGGCCATTCTGTTAAGATCGGGGGTGTGACGAGAGAGCGAATAGAGCAACTGGTCAGTCGCGTGGGGAATGGCCGCGAGCAGTTGATCCCCATGCTGCAGGCGATCCAGGACAAAGACGGCTATCTGTCGTCCGCATCACTCTCTGCCGTGGCGGAACGACTCGGTGTGAGCGAGGCCGAGGTGACAGGCGTCGCCACATTTTACGGACAGTTCCGTTTGCGCCCGGTCGGTCGGCATCACATTAAGGTGTGCGTCGGCACCGCATGCCATGTGAAGGGGGCGGAACGTACCTACGAGGCTTTCTGCCGCGAGCTGGGGATTGCGTCTGGTGAGGATACCGATGCACGCGGCGAGTTTACGGTGGAGAAGGTGGCCTGCCTCGGTTGCTGCATGTTGGCGGTGGCGGTACAGGTTGATCGTACGGTTTATGGCCAGGTGACGCCGGCGCGCGTCCGGGCCGTACTGGACGACGTAAGGGCTGGCGCACTGATCGGTGGTGCCGAGACGGAGACGGAGCCCAGCGGCTGGGGCGCCATGGTTCGACTCTGCGCCTGTTCGAGTTGCGCCGCGGCCGGTGCGGCCGCTGTATTGCAAGAGGTGCGACGGGTGGCGCGCGAGCGCCGGTTGCCGGTCGCCGTGCGCGAGGTGGGGTGTACGGGGGGCTCGGTTCACGCGCCGCTGCTCGAGGTGGTGTTGGAGGACGGGCGCCGCTTTCGCTATGGGCGCGTGCGTATCAAGGATGTCGAGTCGGTCCTGCTGGCGCACGTCAAGCCGACGCGTCTCGCGGCGCGTGTGCAGGCGACGGTGCGGGCTTGGGCGGAACAGGCCTTTGCGGGAGATGGTGACGAGCCCCCGATCCGTTTTCCGCTGAACGTGCGCGATCAGGCGGACGCCTGTTACTGGACGAGCCAGCAGCGGATCGCCACCGAGGGTGCGGGCGAGTGGCCGGCGTTGGATTATGAAGACTACTGTCGGCGCGGCGGCTTCACGGCTTTGGCGCGTTGTCGCGAGATGTTGGCGCCGGCGCAGGTGATCGATCTGATTGATGAGGCCGGACTGCGCGGGCGCGGCGGGGCCGGTTTTCCCACGGGACGCAAATGGCGGGCGGTCGCGCAGGCGCGCGCGACGAATGGCACGCAGACGGCGTATGTGGTCTGCAACGGTGACGAGGGCGACCCCGGCGCGTTCATGGATCGCATGCTGCTCGAGTCCTATCCGTTTCGTGTGCTGGAAGGCATGCTGATTGCGATGCAGGCCGTCGGGGCAGAGGAGGGGGTGCTCTATATCCGGCACGAGTACCCGCTGGCGGTGAGCCGTATCCGTGCCGCAATCGAGGCGTTGGAGCGTCACGGCTGGTTGCGGCTGCGTGACGGGCGGCACCTCACGTTGCGCGTGTCCGAGGGGGCAGGCGCATTTGTGTGTGGTGAGGAAACGGCGCTGTTGGCAAGTCTGGAAGGGCGGCGCGGCGTGCCGCGGCTGCGTCCGCCTTATCCGGCCGAACGCGGGTTTCGGACGTGTCCGACTCTCGTCAACAATGTCGAGACGCTGGCGATGGTGCCTTGGATCGTACGGCATGGTGCCGAGGCGTTTCGGGCGGTGGGCACGTCCGGCAGCGCAGGGACCAAGACCTTCGCATTGGCCGGTAAGATTGAGCGCGGCGGGCTGATCGAAGTGCCGATGGGGCTTTCGCTGGACGAGATTGTGACACGTATCGGCGGAGGCGTCGGCAAGGGCCGCACGCTCAAGGCGGTGCAGGTGGGCGGGCCCTCCGGCGGTTGTTTGCCGGCGACGCTGGCCGGCACACCGGTGGACTACGAGGCGTTGGCGCAGGCTGGCGGCATGATGGGGTCGGGCGGCATGGTGGTGCTGGACGACACGGACTGCATGGTGGATATCGCGCGCTATTTTCTGGCGTTTACGCAACTCGAATCGTGCGGTCAGTGCACGGGCTGTCGCATCGGTACGCGGCGCATGCTGGAGATGCTGGAACGGCTCTGCGAGGGGCGCGGACAGATTGACGATGTCGAGCGGTTGGAGCATCTCGCCCGTGTGGTGCGTCAGGGCAGCCTGTGCGGGCTGGGGCGGACCGCGCCAAATCCGGTGCTCTCGACCTTGCGCGATTTCCGTGCGGAGTATGAGGCGCATGCGCGCGGTATTTGTCCGGCGCGCAAATGTCGGGCCCTGATTGAGTATCGGGTGACGGCGCGTTGTATCGGCTGTACCCTGTGTGCGCAGAACTGTCCGGTTGAGGCGATCGCCTTTACGCCGCTGGAACGTGCTGAAATCGATCCCGCACGATGCACGCGCTGTGATATTTGCCGTCAGGTTTGCCCTGAAAACGCCATTGAAATCGCCGGCGCGAATCGGGATAATGGCCGCACGGAACCCGCGGATGCAAGCAAGGTGTCGTTGGTCCGGGAGGAGGAGAGCGCATGAGCCGAGAAAAGCAAGAGTTACAGGGCGTGACCCGGCTGGGGAGCAACGGGACGGTGTACGCGGACCGCTATGATCCGAGCCTGCTGGAGACGTTTGTCAATAAGCACACGGATACCGACTACTGGGTGACTTTCACCTGCCCGGAGTTCACCTCCCTGTGTCCGGTCACCGGTCAGCCGGACTTCGCGACCCTGACGATCCAGTATATCCCGGATGTGCGTATGGTGGAGAGCAAGTCGCTGAAGCTCTACCTCTTCAGTTTTCGCAATCATGGTGATTTTCATGAGGACTGCGTGAACGTGATCCTCAAAGACCTGCGCGCACTGATGGATCCCAAATACATCGAGGTGTGGGGGCGTTTTTCGCCGCGCGGCGGTATTTCGATCGACCCCTACGTGAACTATGGGCGGCCCGGTACCGCGTATGCTGCACTGGCTGAGGAGCGTTTCCGTACCCATCAGGGGATGCGCGGGCGGGGGGGACGATGAGCGGGAGCGGCGAGAAGGCGTTGGTGATTCTGTCTGGCGGGCAGGACAGCACCACCTGCCTCGCGCAGGCCGTACAGGAGCGCGGCGCGCCGGCGGTCGCGTGCATCACTTTTCACTATGGGCAGCGGCACGCACGTGAGGTTGAGGTGGCGCGTGAGGTGGCCGCGCATTTCGGGGTGGCCGAACACCGGATGATCGATCTGTCATGGTACAACCAGATCACGACCAACGCACTGCTGGATCCGTCGACGGAGATCCGCTGGGCGAACGGTGCGGCGTGCCCGAACACGGTGGTGGACGGACGCAACATGCTTTTCCTGCTGGTTGCCGCGATCTACGCCAAGAGTCGCGGCATCCGCGATCTGGTGATCGGCGTTTGCGAGACCGACTTCAGCGGCTATCCGGACTGCCGCGACATCTTCATCAAGTCCTGTGCTGTGACGCTGAATCTGGCGATGGACTATCCTTTCCGGGTTCACACGCCGCTGATGGGACTGTCCAAGGAAGAGACGTGGGCGCTGGCCGACCGGTTGGGGGTGTTGGACTATGTGGCGGAGCACACGCTGACCTGCTACAACGGCGTGATCGGGAGCGGCTGCGGAACCTGCCCGAGCTGCGTGCTGCGGCAGCGCGGGTATGAGGCGTATCTGGCGCACAAGACACAGGGATGAGAGAGAATGAGGGAACGCTCAACTTTCAACGCTCAACGGTCAATGAGGAGAACATGCTGACGGTATCCAAGCAATGCCAGTTTGATGCGGCGCATGTGCTGACGCACCATGAGGGCCAGTGCCGCAATCTGCACGGCCACACCTACCGTGTCATTGTGGAGGTGGCTGAAGATCAGGATGGGCGCGACATGGTGATCGATTTCAAGGATCTCAAGCGGGTGATCCGCGAGGAGATTCTGGATCGTTTCGATCACGCCTTCATCTTCAACGAGGCCAATGAAAGCGAGTGCGAGATCGCGGCGGTGATCGCCAAACACGGCATGAAGAGTGTGGGCCTGCCGTTCCGCTCCACGGCGGAAAATCTGGCGCGATATTTTTATGGCGCGCTTGCCGCACGCGTGAATGTGGTGGCGGTGAAAGTGTTTGAGACGCCGGAATCGTGCGCGGATTACCGCCGGGATACGGGTGTGCGGCCATGAAGCGGGACACGGGCGGCATACGGGTCGTCGAGATTTTCGAGTCCCTGCAGGGCGAAGGGTACAACACCGGGATGCCGGCCGTTTTTTTGCGATTGGGAGGATGCAACTTGGCCTGCCCTTGGTGCGATACCGCCTATGACCGCTTTGAGACACTCGATGAGGATGAGGTGGTGGAGCGGGTGATGGCGTTCGCGTGCAAGTCGATCATCATCACCGGCGGTGAACCGATGGTGCATGCGGGCCTTGGCGAGCTTTTGGAGCGGTTCAAACTGTCGGGACGTTGGATCGGCATCGAGACGAACGGTCTGGTCGCGCCGCCTGAACCATGGCGACGCCGCATCGATTATCTGGCGGTGTCGCCCAAAGCGCTCTATGCTGAACTGTATGACGACGAGCGGATGATACGGCATGCCGATGAAGTGCGCATCGTGGTGGACGGCGACGTGCAGGCTTTTTGCGAGAACATGCGTGACCGGATCGAGGCGGCGAACTATTTTCTGTCGCCCTGCGAACGCGCGGGAGAGGTCAATGTGGCCGACACCGTACGCCTGCTGGGACGTCTGAACCGGGGGCGGCGCGCGAAAAAGTGGCTGCTTTCGCTTCAGACGCACAAGCTTGCGGGGTTCCGCTAACAGGATGGAATTGGGGTATGCCTCCAAAATCCTAACTCCTCCTGCGGGTGCGGCCTCAACGAAGTTGAAAGCCGCACCCGACAGTGTGTTGCAAAAACCGTACCCTACGCATATACTGGAGGCGGACATTGAATAAAGGAGTGACCATGCGTAAGACGGGATGGATGCGCATTATGGTGGCATGTTGGGTCGGTACAACCGGCCTGTTGATGGCGCAAGATCTTTCCAAGCTCACTGAAGCGCAGAAAAAGCAGTTGAACGACTGGATGGCGGAGCGTGCCGAGCGGATGATCGCGGCGCACAGACTTGAAAGTGAATTGAATCAGGCCGCGGACAATCCGGCCAACACGTCGCCGGAGATCGAGGCCCTGCGCCAGCGTCGCCAAGAGCTGCTCAATGAGCTGTCGCGCGTGCAGGCCGAATTGCACGATAAGGTCATGGCCCTGCCCGCACTACGGGAGAAACGTGCCAAGCTTGAGCAGGAGCGGCAGCGGATCAAAGAGCTTTCCGACAAGGTGAAGGTGGTGACGGATCCGGCGCAATGATGAGCCAGGTTTATTTCAGCGCGCGAGAAAGGTGTACGCATGGCGAAGCAGAAGAGTCACAATGGCAGCACGGATAATCGTAAACCGCGTATTCTGATTGTCACACCGGAAATCACCTACCTGCCTGCCGGCATGGGCAATATGGCGTGCCGGCTGAACGCCAAGGCCGGCGGTCTGGCGGATGTCTCGGCGTCGCTGGTGGCGGCGCTGTTCGATTTAGGTGCCGATGTTCATGTGGCGCTGCCGCACTATCGGCGCATGTTTCATGTGGAGGTGGGGCAGTTGATCAGCGACGAGCTGCGCGTCTACAAGAGCCGTCTGCCGGACTCGCGCATTCATCTGGCCGAAGACCGCTGCTTTTATTATCGCGACACGGTTTACAGCTACTCCCAGAATGAGAACCCCAAGCTGGCGCTGGCCTTTTCGCGCGAGGTGATCAACAACATCATCCCGACGGTGCAGCCCGACCTGATCCACTGCAACGACTGGATGACCGGGTTGATTCCCGGCGCGGCGCGGCGCATGGGCATCCCTTGCCTTTTCACGGTGCACAACATCCACACGCACCATCTGACGCTGGCGCAGATCGAGGACTCGGGGATTGACGCCGCCGAGTTCTGGAGCAACCTCTACTACACGCGTGTGCCGTACAATTATGAAGAGTCGCGCAACACGAATGCGATCGACATGCAGGCCAGCGGGGTCTTTGCGGCGCATTTCATCAATACGGTCAGTCCAACCTTCCTGAAGGAAATCGTCAACGGCTGGCACGATTTCATCCCGCGTGCCTTGCGCGAAGAGATCCGTAACAAGGATCGGGCCGGTTGCGCGGTGGGTATCCTCAACGCGCCTGACGCAGCGGACAATCCGGCGACCGACCATAACCTCGAGGTCAATTACACCGCCGAGACGCACCGCGAGGCCAAGCGCGCCAACAAGCTCGCTTTTCAGCATAAAGTGGGGCTGGAAGAGAATCCCGACGTGCCGCTGTTCTTCTGGCCGTCGCGGCTGGATCCCGCCCAGAAGGGGCCGCAGCTCCTGGCCGATATCCTTTACCGCTTCATGTCGCGCCACTGGAAGCGCCGCGTGCAGATTGCCATCGTGGCGAACGGTGCCTTCCAGCAGCCCTTCTACGATATTCTGCGCTACCACGATCTCTACGGGCGTCTGGCGGTTTGCGATTTCAATCAGGGTCTCTCACAGCTTGGGTTCGCGGCCTCGGACTTCACGCTGGTGCCGTCGCTTTTCGAGCCATGCGGGTTGCCGCAGATGGTGGGGCAGATCTACGGTTCGCTGCCGGTGGTGCACGATACCGGTGGGCTGCATGATACGGTCGAGCATCTTGACCCGGCACTCGGCACCGGCAACGGCTTCGTGTTCAAGATCTACGACAGCCGCGGCTTGGAGTGGGCGATGGATAAGGCGATGGAGTTCTATGCCCGTCCGGCTGAGGAGCGCGAGGCACAAATCGCGCGGGTGATGCGTGAAGGGCTCGCCCGCTTCAATCATGAGACGTGTGCGAAACGCTACATCGAGATCTATGAGAAGATGCTCAAGCGACCGCTGGTGCGTTCATTTGCGTAGGCTCGGGATTCACTCTGTATCGAGGAGGTTCAGGCTATGGCATTATCGGCTTTGCGCGCGCGTCTGCTCGACGATCCCTATCTCGCGCCATATGCCGAGATCATCCGCAGGCGCGCCGAAAAGGCCGCCAGGCGGGCCGCTGAACTCGCGGCCGCGCCGGGGACGCTCGCCGAATTCGCCTGCGCCCACGAGTACTATGGACTCCACCGTGTAGCGGACGGGTGGATTTTTCGGGAGTGGGCGCCGCATGCGACCTCGATCTGGCTGGTGGGCGATTTTTCCGACTGGCAGGTGCGCGACGAATTCCGTCTGTACCGGTTGCCGGGACGCGATGTCTGGGAGCTGCGGCTGTCGGCGGACCGTCTCTGTCACGGCCAGTGTTACCGGCTCGAAATGGCGTGGGAGGGGGGACGCGGCGAGCGTATCCCGGCCTACGCGAGGCGGGTGATTCAAGATCCGGGGACATTGCTTTTTGCGGCCCAGGTCTGGGACCCGCCTCCGTATGTCTGGCGTGTGCCGTCTTTCACGGTGCCCAAACGTGTGCCACTGATCTATGAGACCCACATCGGCATGGCGCAGGATAAACTGGGCGTCGGCAGTTTTGATGAGTTCCGCGAGAAGGTGCTGCCGCGCGTCGTGCGCGCCGGGTACAACACCCTTCAGATCATGGCGGTGATGGAGCATCCCTACTACGGCTCCTTCGGTTACCATGTTTCAAGTTTTTTTGCCTGTTCCTCGCGCTTCGGCACGCCTGAGGCGTTCAAGGCTCTGGTCGATGCGGCGCACGAGGCCGGCATCGCGGTGATCATGGACATCGTTCACTCGCATGCCGTCAAGAATGAACGGGAGGGCCTGTCGCGGTTCGACGGCACGACGTATCAGTATTTCCACGACGGACTGCGCGGATGGCACGAGGCATGGGATTCGCGCTGTTTCGATTACGGCAAGACCGACGTGCTCCATTTTCTGCTCTCCAACTGCCGTTATTGGCTGGATGAGTTCCATGTCGACGGCTTTCGCTTTGACGGCATCACCAGCATGCTCTATCTGCACCATGGCCTCGGCGTGGATTTTGTGGACTACAGCCAGTACTTTGATGCGACCGTGGATGAGGACGCCTGGGTCTATTGTGCGCTCGCCAACCGCGTGATCCATGAGGTCCGTCCGGACGCCATGACCATTGCCGAGGACGTGAGTGGCATGCCGGGGATCGCGGCGCCGATCGACGATAATGGGGCGGGGTTTGACTACCGCATGGCGATGGGCGTGCCGGAGTGCTGGTTCCGGCTGGTGCGCGATGTGCGTGATGAAGATTGGAGCATCGGCTACCTTTGGCATGAGCTGACCAACCGCCGCGCGGATGAGCAGACGGTGAACTACGTGGAGAGCCACGACCAGGCGCTGGTCGGCGGTAAAACCCTTTTCTTCCAGTTGGTCGACGCCGCGATCTATGACGCCATGTCGCGTTCGGCCGCCAACCTGAAGGCCGAGCGCGGCGTAGCGCTGCACAAGCTGGCGCGTCTGGCCACGCTGGCCACATCCGGCCACGGCTACCTCAACTTCATGGGGAACGAGTTCGGCCATCCCGAGTGGATCGATTTCCCGCGCGAGGGGAACGGGTTTTCCTACCACTACGCGCGCCGCCAATGGGCCTTGCGCGATAACCCCGACTTGTACTACTGGTGCCTGGGCGAATTTGACGAGGCCATGATCCGGCTGATGCGTGACAGTCAAGCGCTCGAAGGGACGGTGCCGCGCCGGTTATTCGTGTCGGACACCGACAAACTCTTGGTCTTTGAGCGCGGGCCACTGGTCTTCCTCTTCAACTTCCACAGCGAGGCCTCGGTGACCGACTACCCGGTGCTGGTGCCTCCCGGATCCTATCGGCTGGTCATGGACAGTGACGAGCCGCGCTTCGGCGGGCAGGGGCGCATCCAGCCTGACCAGACATTCGAGCTGTTGACGGAAGTGCGCGGCAATGAGCTGTGCACCGTCATTAAGATCTACCTGCCCTGTCGCACCGCCATGGTTCTTGAACGCAGATGCTCGTAAAGGTGGGTGGCGTTCCATGTCGAAGCTGCCTTCAAGCTCGTGCCTTGGAACCTGATCGTTGCAAGACAGAAGTTGAATCTCCGGATGTGAACCCGAGGAGACTGTTGGTTATGACGCGTAGCGTAAGGTATTGGATCCTTGTCGGGGCCGTGCTGTTTGGCGGGCATGCGGCTAGTGCCGAGGTGGCGCCCCCCGACTTCACGGTTGCGCCGGACGGTGATGACGCCGCGTCAGGGACACCCGCACAGCCCTTCGCCACGCTGGATCGGGCCCGGCTGGCGGTGCGCGAGCTGAAGCTTCGGGAGCCGGGGCGTGCCCGACCGATTACTGTGCGTGTGCGCGGCGGCACCTATTATCTGGCACAGCCGCTGACCTTCACACCCGACGATTCCGGCACGGCTGCCGCGCCGGTCATCTACGAGGCGGCCGAGGGCGAGGAGCCCCTGCTCAGCGCCGGTGCGCCAATCAGCGGGTGGCGCGTCACGCCGGAGGGCCGGTGGCAGGCCGAGCTGCCGGGGGCCGCGCGGTGCGGTTGGATTTTTTCTCAACTGTATGTCAACGATCAGCGCCGCTTCAGGCCCGTGTGGCCGCGCGAGGGATACTGCTTTGTGGCCGCCGCCTCGCCGATCGAACCGAATGTCTGCCCTGATCGCTTTGTCTATCACGACGGCGACATCCGGCCGGCCTGGCGCAACCTCGCGGAAAAAGAGGTCTGCATCGTGCATAACTGGAACCTCTCCCGCTTTCCGATCCGTGCGATTGAACCGGATCAGCGTACGGTGATCCTTGCCGGACGGACTTGGCATCCGTCGTTGAACGACATCACTCCGCGTAACTGGTACCGTGTCGAGAATGTCGCCGAAGCCTTCGATCAGCCTGGCCAGTGGTATCTGGAGCGAGAGCGGGGCGTGCTCAGCTACATTCCACTCCCCGGAGAGGATCCAGCCACGGCGCGTGTGATTGCGCCGCGCCATACGGCCGTGATTGCACTGGCGGGTGACGCGCAGGCTGGCACGACGGTCGAGCATCTGGTCTTTCGCGGTTTGACATTGGCCCACAACGGCTGGAATGTGCCGGCCGAAGGTTACTCGTACGCACAGGCGGAAGCGCCAATCATCGGCACGCTCACAGCGCGTAACGCGCGGCATGTCCGGATCGAACGCTGCATCGTGCGCCACACCGGCACCTATGCGGTGGATTTCGGTAACGGTTGCCGCGACTGTGTCGTCGAGGGGTGTGAGCTGTTTGACCTCGGCGCAGGCGGCGTGAAGATCGGGGTGGCGTGGGAGGGCGAAAAAGATCCGCGCAACTATGCGTACGCGTGTGCGGTTCGTGAGACGCTGATCGCGTACGGCGGTCGTGTCCATCCCGCCGGTGTCGGTGTCTGGATCGGTCACGCGGCCTCCAACACGGTCGCGCGCAACACGATTCACGACCTCTACTATAGTGGCGTTTCGGCCGGCTGGAAGTGGAGTTTCGGGCCCAATCCCGCCTGCGCGAACGTCATTGAGGGCAACCACATTTTCCGCATCGGTCAAGGTGTCCTCTCCGACATGGGCGGCATCTACATGCTCGGCGAACAGCCCGGTTCGGTCGAGCGCTTCAATGTCATGCATGACATTCGCCGTTCGCGGTACGGCGGCTGGGGTGTCTATTTTGATTCGGGCAGTTCGCATATTTTGGTTGAGAACAATCTGGTATATGACACTGAGGATGGTGGTTTAATACACGGTGGACGCTCTAAAGGCAACACGGTGCGCAACAATATTTTCGCCTTCGGCGAGAACATGCAACTGACGGTCGACACCTCACCCGAGGGGGAGCCGGTTCGTGTGGAGCGCAACATCTTTGTCTGGCAGGAACGCGATCTGTTCCTGCATGCGCCACCGGCCCGTGGCCGTTTCGCCAGTAACCTCTTCTGGCGTGTCGACAGCGGCCCAAAGTCGTTGCAGGCCCCCGGCACGCCGCTTGGCCGTTGGCTGGCTCAGCAGCCCGGTGCCTGCGTGGCCGACCCGCTTTTCGCCGACGCGGCGCGGCGTGATTTCCGTTTGGCCGAAAGTTCGCCCGCGCACAAGCTGGGTTTCAAGCCGTTCGATGTCTCGTCGGCAGGCCGTCGGTCAAGCGTCGGCCGCACCGACTCTTTGCCGCGTCCACCGGCGGCTTACGCTCCGGCCCCATTGGAGCCCGAGCTCCCGCTTGCGGAGGACTTTGAGGCGCTGGCTGTCGGACAAGGATTCGTGGGTTGGCATCTCTCCTCCGGTGGCCGTAACGAATTGGTGCAAGTGACCGATGACGTAGCGGCGGGAGGCAAGCATGCGTTACGCGTCCGCGACGAGCTTGCAGACTATGAGCCCCATCTCTATGTCTACCCTGTGCGCCGGCAGGGGGCCGTGGCTTTTTCCTGTGACCTGCGTGTCGGCGAAGGCGCACAGCCCAGTCTGGAAATGCGCGATGTTGACCCTTGGTATTCGTCCGGCCCGTTGATCACGATCGGGAAGGAGGGTCTGATGCGCGGCGCGCAAGGGAAGGCGTTGCTGAAAATCCCGTACGGGGTTTGGTTCCATCTCGAATTGCGGACTGTGGTCGGTGCGTCCGGTCAGGGTCGGTATGAGGTACATGTGCGCCTGCCGGGTGAGGCTCAGGCGCGGGTGTTCGCCGATCTGCCGTGCGCGCCGGGATTCAAAAAGCTGGGTTGGATCGGCTTCTGCAGCAATGGCGCGACCGGTTCGGTTTATGAGATCGATAACCTCGTGTTGACGCCCCCCCGATAAGCGTGCGAGAAAGGCTTTTGACATGATAAGCAGAACGAGTGTGACGCTGGGCGGATGGCTGTGCTGCGCGGCGCTGCTGGCGCGCGAGCCGCAGTGGATTTTCAACAATGGGCCCGATGTCCGGCTGATGTCGGTCGGCCAGGGACAGCTTTGCGCGGAAGTCGGTCTCACCAAGCTGACACCTTCCGGCAGTGATCTGACGGTGACGGTGCCGATGGCTGCGGCGGATGCGTTTCCTGCCGCGGAACGTCCCTTTTTCGCCGTACGTTACAAATATCGTACTCCCGTGAAGCAGGGCGGACTTTTTTTCACGACCGACACATTGGCCGAGTTGTCCGACAAGAGCTATTCGCAGTTCCCTGTCATTGGCGACAATACCTGGCGTGCCGCGATCATAGATATGCGCACGTTCCGTCATCAGGCGTGGAAAGGAACGATCACCAGTTTCCGTTTTGATCCGATCAATCCCAGCACGACAGACTCCGTCTGCGAAATTTCGCGGTTCGGTTTCTTCCCGTCGCAAGAGGCGGCGCAAGCCTTCCTCGATGCGGCCGTGGATGCGGCCGACTACTCGCAGCCCGCGCGTTTCTTGGAGCCGATGCAGCAGGTGCGGATCCCCGGCGGGTGTCTTTATGACGGCTATGACCGGAACGATTTCCTGTTGCGCTCGACGTCGGTCGAGAAGCCGTCCGAGACGACAGTGGTTCGGTTTAAGCCCAAGGCTGGCGCTGGCGACGAGCGGGTGATTCCGCTTTGCGACACCAACCGCCGCGGCTATACACGGTTCGTCGCGCGCTTGCCCGGCAACTATCGGCTCGCGGAGGGCGATGTGGCGCTGGACGATCTCGCGGGCGTGGAGGAGCCGGTGCGTTCGGCGATCCGGTTCGTGGTTGCGCGGCAGGTGCTCGCCGCGTCCGACGCGCGGGCGTTCCGCCCCACGGCTGCGGTTTCTGAGGATGAGTGGGCACGGGCGCTTGCGCGACTGCGCGACTACGGCATTGAGCCGACCTCCAGCGCCCGACCAGGCAGCCGCGCCGAGGCGGCCGTCCTGCTGCAGGCGGCGATCAAGCAGGCTTTAGGCACGGCCATCGATTCGCCCTACACCCGCGCGCATCTGACCCGCGACCGTATCCGTATCGGCGCCTGGGTCAATCTGAGTGCCGACGCGATCACGGATGATTTCGTCGCCACGTACCGCTCTGCGGGTTTTGACTGGCTCATCGCCCATGGTGCGTTGGCTGGATCGGATCGCCGTGAATGGCTTCTGCGCGAGTGTGACCGGTACGGTGTCGAGCTGATTCTGGGTGACGGTGCATACCGTCATGCGGCGGTGGCGACGGCGGACTATGATGATCATCCGAGTTTTGCCGGCACCTACATCGCGGATGAGCCGGGAACGGATCAATATCCCGAGCTGGCCCAGATCTGCCAGACGTACACCCGCGAGACCGACGGCCAATTGCCCTACATCAACCTGCTGCCGATGTATGCCAACGCCGCTCAACTCAAGTACGGAGCACATGCTGCGGCCATTGAGTACTACGATCCTGATCCTGCCCTCTACAAAAAATACTGCGACTCGTTTTGTCAGATGTTTGATGTGCCGTATATCTGCACGGACATCTATCCGCTCAACTGGTCGAAAGGTCGGCGGACGACCTACAAAGAGTACTGTGAGTCGATCAACGTCATTGCGCGCTCGGCACGCGAACACGGCAAGGATTTCTGGTGCTTCATCCAGACGTTTGCGTGGACGCCGAGTAAACGGACGCCTACGGAAGCGGAATTCCGCTGGCAGTCTTACTGCATGCTCTCCTTCGGCTGCAAGGGCCTGCTGTGCTGGACCTACGCCGGCTACAAGCCGGAGTTCCCATCGCTCGTGACGATGCAAGGCCAGCGGCAAAACGCCTGGTACGATGCCGCGACGGTGTTTAAAGAAATCGCGCTCATTTCCGATGCCTTCACGCGCTACAGGAATCTGGGTGCGATGAGCCACAGTTGTACAGACGTCACGCCGTATCTGCGTTTCAGTCAGCCGCTGGAGCGGTTCCCTGTGATTGAGCAGATCGTGTGTGGGCATCCTTTGCTGATCGGATGTTTCGCTGCTCAAGAGGGCGGGGACAGCGCCTTCACTGTGGTCAACATGAGCGAGTTGGAGGCCCTTCAGACGGTGCACGTTTCGCTTCGGTTGCGCGGCTCCCGTGTTGTGGCATGGCCGCGCGGACAGCGCGTGGAATGGAAGCTCGACGGTGACGGCCGCATTCCGTTGACGCTGGCGCCGGGCGAAGGAATGTTCGTGGAGGTTTTGCGCTAATGCCGATGCTAACGCTGCGTGAACGGGAAATACTCAGGCAGATCGCGGCCGGCCTCAGTAACAAAGAGGTGGCGCATCATCTGGGACTCAGTGCGCACACGGTCGCGGCGCATGTCCGCAGCGGTTTCAAGAAGCTCAACATCCATTCGCGCAAAGAGCTGGCGGCCGTCTTCGAGCCCGAGACTCGGCAGGCCTTCCAGATTCTTGAGCGCAGGGCGACGGAAGCGCAGCACATCCTGGTGTTGGATCAGGGGACCGACCGCTCACGCGCGATGGTGATCAATAAGGCTGGCCAGACGGTCGCATCCGCACGCAAGGAGTTGACGCACACGTATCCCAAACCGGGGTGGGTGGAACTTGACGGGCTCTCGATCTGGTCGTCGCAGGCCGGCGTGGCGGCGGAGGCGCTCGCGGCAGCCGGTGTGAACACGGCGGGTCTCGCTGCGGTCGGTATCACCGGCCAACGCGAAACCACGCTGGTCTGGGATCGCGAGACCGGTCAGCCGGTCTATCCCGCGATTTCTTGGCAGGATCGGCGTAGCGACGAATATTGTGAGCGGTTGAAGCGTGACGGCTATACGCCTTGGATCCAATCGAAGACCGGCTTGGTGCCTGACTCCTATTTTTCGGCCACCAAAATCAAATGGATCCTGGATCACGTTAAGGGTGCCCGGCGCTTAGCGGAGAGCGGCCAACTGCTGTTCGGCACGGTCAATTCGTGGCTGGTGTGGAATTGTACACGTGGTGAGGTGCACGTGACAGACACCACCAACGCCTCACGGACGATGCTTTACAATCTGCACACCGGCACATGGGACCGGGAGCTGCTCGCCTTTTTCGGCATTCCCGCGCGCATGCTGCCGAGCATCCGGTCGTGCAGTGAGGTATATGGGGTGACGCGGCCGCCTTTCATCGCTGAAGGTGTGCCGATCGCGGGGATGGCTGGAGATCAGCAGGCGGCGCTGTTTGGACAGCGTTGCGTGACGCCGGGCATGGTCAAGAACACTTACGGAACCGGCTGTTTTCTGGTGATGCATACCGGAATCAAGCCGATCATGTCGCGGCATAATCTGCTGACCACGGTGGCGTGGGCGATCGGCGGCAAGACGGAGTACGCGCTGGAGGGCAGCATTTTTACGGCCGGCGCCGCCGTACAGTGGCTGTGTGACGGTCTGGGGCTATTGCGTCAACCGGCGGAGGTAGAGGCTCTGGCCGGCAGTGTGCCGGATAACGGTGGCCTCTATTTCGTGCCGGCATTTGCGGGGCTGGGGGCGCCGTACTGGAACCAAAACGCGCGCGGCACGCTGGCCGGACTGACACGTGTCACCAAGGCCGGACATCTTGCACGTGCCGCGCTTGAAAGTATCGCGTATCAGACGCGCGATGTGATCAAAGCGATGGAGGCGGACGCGCGGATTCCTGTCAAAGAGCTGCGGGTGGACGGTGAATTCGCAGCGAACGATTTCCTGATGCGCTTTCAGTCGGACATTCTTGGTAAACCGGTCCGACGCGCTCAAGCATTTTCCGCGCGGGCGATGGGAGCCGCGTATCTGGCGGGGCTCGCGGTCGGCTACTGGTCCGATGCCGCAGAGTTGGATCGCCAGTGGCAGGAGGATCAACGTTTTGACCCTGCCTTGGAAACGGCCGAAATCCGGCGCCTCGAGAGAGGTTGGCGGCGGGCACTGCGTGCCGCTGTCGTTGAATAAGCCGGATGCGTGCCCAAATGAGGTAGTTTTCATGATGCAGTCTTAGCATCAAAGTCCTTCAAAAATACCCTGTCCAGCCAATTGCCGTTCTTTGGTTGAAGAAGTACAGTAAACCCAGTTGAGACAAAACGCAGTGTGCAAAGGCTCAGCGATAGACGGGTCAGGCAGGGTATGATGCAAAACGAGTCAGATGTGCTGGTGATTGGCGCTGGCGTGGTGGGGTGCGCGATTGCGCGCGAGGTGTCACGCTATGCTTTGCGGGTCTGTGTGCTGGAGCAGGCGGGCGACGTCGCAGAGGGCAGCACTAAGGCCAACAGCGCGATCGTGCACGCTGGATTTGACGCAGTGCCCGGTTCGGCCAAGGCGCGATTCAATGTGCTAGGCAATGCACGCTTTGAAGACTGGTGTCGCGAGCTGGATGTGCCGTTCATCCGTAATGGGTCGCTCGTGGCGGCTTTCGATGACCGCGATCTCGCCGCGCTCAAGGCCTTGCGGGAGCGCGGCGAACGTAACGGTGTGCCGGGGCTGCGGATCCTTGCGCAGGACGAGGTTCGTGCCCTGGAGCCGAATATCAGCCGTACGGTCATCGCCGCGTTACTTGCCCCCACCGGCGGGATCTGTTGCCCGTATGGGCTCACCTTCCGGTTGGCTGAACATGCGGCCGCGAACGGTGTCGCCTTCTTTTTTGAGCGCCGGGTCGTCGATGTGGCGCGCGCGGCAGACGGCCTCTGGCAGGTGACGACGGCGGACGGTGGCATGTTCCGCACGCGCGCGGTGGTGAATGCCGCCGGACTCTACGCGGATGAACTGAACAACCAGGTCAGTGCGCAGAAGCTTTCGATCACGCCGCGCCGCGGCGAGTATCTGATGCTCGACAAGCAGTATGCGGGGACATTCCGCGCGACGATTTTCCAAGTCCCGACCCCGCTGGGCAAGGGCGTGTTGGTCTCGCCGACCGTGGACGGCACGCTGATCGTCGGGCCGTCTGCCGAGAATATTGACGACAAGAGCGACACCCGCACAACCGCTGAGGGCCTGCAAAAGGTGATCGAGTCAGCTTCACGGGTTTGGGAGCAGATACCGGTTTCCGGTGTGATCACCACCTTTTCAGGTTTACGTGCCCATGGTGATCGCGATGATTTTGTGGTGGGAGAGGTTCCCGATGCGCCGTTCTTTTTCAACGCGGCGGCCATGGAGTCGCCGGGGCTCACCGCCGCGCCGGCCGTGGCGGTCTGGCTCGCGGAGCAGATCGGCGAAAGGCTCAGCGCAGAACAGGCGACACATGGCGCGGTTCCCGCCTATTGGAAAGCGTTTCGAGAGATGACGGATGAGCAACGTGTTGCCGCCATTGCAGATAATCCCGCCTATGGGCGGATCGTCTGCCGGTGTGAGAATGTGACTGAAGCTGAGGTCCGCGCGGCGATCCGTTGTCGTGTCGGGGCGCGGACGCTGGACGGCGTCAAGCGCCGCACACGGTCGGGCATGGGACGTTGTCAGGGCGGCTTCTGCACACCGCGGATCATCGAGATCATGTGCGATGAGTTGGGCTGGCGACCGGAACAGATCACAAAATTCGGCGGCGGGTCGAATCTTTTAGTGACGACGCCCGGCGCACGACCCGCGGCTCTCGGTCTTTCCCCCGATCGTCGTGAGTCGAGCGTCGAGTGTCGGGAGGTCTGCCATGACTGAGGTCGATGTGCTGGTCATCGGCGGTGGGCCGGCCGGTCTGGCTGCGGCGATCGCGGCTCACGAAGAGGGATGCCGGAGTATCCTGCTGCTGGAGCGCGAACCGAAGTTGGGCGGCATTCTGCGGCAGTGCATTCATCCCGGTTTCGGCATGCATGTTTTCAAGGAAGAGCTGACCGGGCCGGAATACGCGCAACGTTTTGTCCAGAGCTTTCATGCGCTTGGTCTGACGGCGCAATGCGATACCATGGTCATTTCGCTGTCATCTGAACGCGAGGTGGTGGCGGTTAGCCCCCAGCACGGTCTGCAACGTTTCTGCGCCAAGGCGATCGTTTTAGCAATGGGATGTCGTGAGCGGACACGCGGGGCACTGAGGGTGCCGGGGTGGCGTCCCTCGGGCATCTATCCGGCTGGACAGGCGCAGCGTTTTGTGAATCTTGAAGGTCTGATGCCCGGCCGGCGTGTGGTGATTCTGGGCTCCGGCGATATCGGTCTGATTATGGCGCGCCGCATGACACTCGAAGGTGCCAAGGTGCTGGCATGTGTTGAAGTCATGCCGTTTTCCAGTGGACTCACCCGCAATGTGGTGCAGTGTCTGGACGATTACGGTATTCCGCTGCTGTTGAGTCATACGGCGGTCGATATTCATGGACGGGAACGTCTGGAAGGGGTGACGATCGCGCAGGTCGATGAGCAGCGTCGCCCGATTCCTGGAACCGAACGGCGTTTGGAGTGCGATACGTTACTGCTTTCGGTCGGGCTGATGCCGGAAAATGAAGTGTCGCGTGCGGCGGGGTTGACGCTTTCGCCGACGACGGGCGGCCCTGTGGTGGATGACACGTTACAGACCAATGTGCCGGGAATTTTTGCCTGCGGCAATGTCCTGCACGTGCACGATCTGGTGGATCACGTGACCGTCGAGTCGACCGATGCTGGACGGCAGGCGGCACGGTTTGCGCGTGGGCAAGGTGCGACAAGCCGGCCTGCCGGTCAGATGCTGCAGGTGCGCGACGGCGCTGGGGCTCGTGGGGTGGCACCTCAGTCGGTGTGTGCCGCACGGGTGACGGAAAGTTTGCCCCTGATGTTCCGGCCTACAGGGGTTTTCAGGGATGCCGACGTGGTTGTGCGTCTGGGCGACGTTGTCGTGTTTCGCAAACGGTTCCGTATCTTGACGCCTGGCGAAATGGTGCGAGTGGTTGTGCCGGCAGAGAAGATCAAACAGCCCGTTGCGGCCAGTGAATTGACGGTGGAGGTGGTTTCATGACCGAACGGGGAATCACGTGCATTGGATGTCCGATGGGGTGCCGGTTGCGGGTTACGCTGAACGGGGGCGAGGTCGCGGCTGTTGACGGCGCGACGTGCAATCGTGGTGCCGTATACGCACGGCAGGAGTGCATTTGTCCCACGCGCATGGTGACTTCGCTGGTGCGCGTGCGTGGACGCCGCGCACCGCTCAGCGTGAAAACGGCAGCGCCGATCCCCAAGGAAAAGATGCTGGTATGCGTGGAGGAGATTCATCGTGCCTGTGTGGAGCCGCCGGTGCGGATTGGCGATGTCGTGATCCGCAACGTTTGCGGTACGGGCGTGGATGTGGTGGCGACGATGGATGTCGTAACAGGCCAAGACTGTTAGACGGGTGGCTGATTGATGTGACTCAACTGAGGTCATGGGAGGTGAGCATGAAGGGATGGACAAGTGGGGGGATCATGCAGAGGGTCAGGAAAAGCGTTCTGTGTTTTGCGCTGTTGATCGGAGCCGCGAATGTGTGGGCGGATGCGCGGGCATACACCCGGCTGGTCATCCTCGCTGATACGCACCTTCCGACCAAAGCCGCCAAGATTGATCCGGAGCTGATTCAAGCCAAGGAGGGGGTACTCGCCGACATCAACGCCTGGGAGGACGCTGATCACGTGGTTGTGGTCGGCGACATTACCGGTAAGACCGGCACGCCGGAAGAGTACGCTTACGCCAAGCGGTTCTTTGGTCAGCTCAAAAAGCCGCTTTGACTGATCAACGGCAACCATGATTATGTGTACGGTGAAGGTCGTAACGAGAAGGGGAAGCGGAACCGGGCGACGCCGGAAGTCCAGGAGGAAAAACATACGCGGTTTAAACAGACATTCGGCATGACGGATCTGTATTACACCCGGAAAGTGGGACGGTATTTTCTGGTTTTCCTGGCGCTGGACAACCCCGCGACCCTCGCCGGGATGTCCCAAACGCAACTCGCGTGGTTGCGTGCCGAGTTAGAACGGAACCGGCGGAAACCGACGATCATCTTTTTTCACGCGCCGCTGAACGGAACGCTTCTGAAACACCCTGGAAAGGATTTCGTTGCGCAGCCAGTGGAAGAGATTCGCACCGTCATCTTGCAAAACCCCCAGATATTTCTCTGGGTGTCGGGACATACGCACACGCCCCCCAGTTCCGAGAGTTTCGCCGCGCCGGTCAACGTCTACGAAGGCCGGGTCACAAACATCCATACCTGTGACATGGAACGGAAACAGATCTGGACCAACTCTCTGTATCTGTATCCCGACAAGGTGCTGGTCAGAACCTTTGATCATGCCCAAGGCGGGTGGATGGAGCGCCTGGACCGGACGATTCTTCCGCCGCAGGTGGACGGGGAATGATACAAGCGGACACGGCAGAAGTTGCCACACAACGGACATCGTGCGAGGGGACGATACCTTGAAATAACAGAAATCATTTGCCTACCCTGAAAATACCCTATTGTAGGAGGAGGTTGCGGTCGTTTTTTCCATTATCATGGACTTGTTAGAGGCAAGTATTTCTGCTGGGACAACAAAAAGACGAACAGGAGTCCATTATGAGAAAGTATCCAGTCATGGCCCTGCGGGTCAGGGTAGCGATGGTGTTGGGTTGGGTGGCGGGCGCAGCCGCACAGACCACCTTCACGCTGACGGGAAACAGTACGTTCGCGAACGGTGCGCAACTGCTGACTACGCCGGAAAGTATGCTGACCGTCACGGGGTCAGGAACCAAGGCTGACCCGTATGTATACGATTACGGCGACGACACGCTGGATTTTGGCGCGTATTGGATCGCCAACGTGGATGCCGCGATCAGCGGGAAGATTAAGGCGTGGCGCATCACGGATGATGGCGCATTAGGCGGCGTGATTAAGAACAGGCGAACTGCGTCCAACTCCGAGTCGGGCGATATCGCGGTCGAGACGGTCGAGGCCGTTTCCCTGCGGGCCATCACCACATCCAATATCGGAACGGGTGACATTGGCAATGTTTTGACCGGACACATTACCATGGATGTGGCGCACGGGTTCCGGACAAAAAATAAGCTGAGTGTCGAACAGTGCCCACCGTTGCGTTTGCCGCTCTTAAGGGATGTGATCAAGCTGGTGATGCAGCAGGATCGCACACGGCTTTCACTTCAACCGAAAGATGAGTGTGTTGAGGCCGCTTTTCAGATCATCCGGGAGCTAAAGGCGGAACGCTGGATCGGGTTCAATGACGGTAACCTACGCAAGATGCAGCAAGCAAAGTCGCTGGACCGGAACATCACAGTGTTTTGGGATCGGGGGGCTAAGGTCGATATCGCCAAGGACATTCAGATCGCTTTGCAGTCGGGGTTCGAGGGAATCGTGGTCAATGACCGGGGAATGACCAAAGAAATTGTCGAGCAGATTCGTAAAGCCGGACTGGAGCCGGGCGTCTGGACGGTGAACAGTGAGGCGGACATGCGACGGTTTCTCGACATGGGGGTGCAGCGGATTTATACCGACTATCCGGCGCGTCTGCTCCGGCTGAAACAGGCCGGGGCGGGGTCATAACACCGCGATAACTCCGCCAGTAAATCTCTTCGAATCAGGTAGGACTGTATGGCCATGTCGGCTGCGCCATGGTGATAAAGCATAGGAAAGGACCTCATGACAGTTTTTTCTTTTTTCAAACCCGCACCGCACAGGCCGGTAACCGGCACAAGGGAAGAGCAGGCGCGCGACTATCGCCGGAGCCGCCAGCAGGCGGTGTTTGTCATGGTTGCGGTCTATGGGCTCTATTACGTGTGCCGGTTGAGCCTTAACGTGATGAAGAAACCCCTTGTGGATTCGGGGTATCTCAACACTGAGCAACTGGGGTACATTGGGTCAACGTTATTCTTCGCCTATGCGGTCGGCAAATGCGTGAACGGCTTTCTGGCGGACCGCTGCGATATCCGAAAGTTCATGTCGGTGGGGCTGTTGATCTCGGCACTGGCCAATCTGGCACTGGGCTTTCATATGCCGGCGTTACTGTTTGCGATTCTGTGGGGCATCAACGGCTATGCGCAATCCATGGGGGCACCCGCCAGCGTGGTGGGATTGGCCCGCTGGTTCAATAATCGTGAACGCGGCACCTATTACGGTATTTGGTGCACCAGCCACAATCTGGGCGAGGCGTTGACCTTTATCCTGACGTCGCTGATCGTCACGTCCTTGGGTTGGCGCTGGGGATTTGTCGGTGCTGCACTGTTCGGTATGCTGGGTGTCGTGTTGGCCTGGATGTTATACCATGACAGCCCGCAGAGCCGCGGCCTGCCCTCGATCGCCGAATGGTCCGGCGAGACGGTTCCGGAGGAACAGGCCAAGGAACATGTGTCGGTCGGTGCCGGACAGAAAGCCGTATTGATGAATTGGGCGGTGTGGATGATCGCGCTGGCCAGCGCCCTGATTTATGTGTCGCGTTATGCTGTCAACAGTTGGGGCGTCTATTTTCTGGAGATGAAAAAGGGCTACAGCAATATGGAGGCCAGCTCGATCATCTCCGTCAATGCGATCTTCGGATTGTTCGGGACGTTCTTCTCCGGCGTGATCTCGGATAAGTTTTTCGGTGGACGGCGCAATGTCCCGGCGCTGATTTTCGGGTTGATGAATACCATCGCGCTCTGCCTTTTCCTGCTGGTTCCCGGCAAGCATGCCTGGGTGGATGTCGCGGCGATGGTGCTGTTCGGAACCTCGATCGGTGTGTTGTTCTGCTTCCTGGGCGGTCTGATGGCTGTGGACGTGGCGCCGAAAAACGCGGCAGGGGCGGCGCTGGGCGTCGTCGGCATCGCTTCGTATCTCGGTGCGGGCATTCAGGACATCGTGCGGGTATCTGATCAAGTCGCAGGGGACGATGGAGGGCGGTAAGAAGGTCTACGAGTTCGCGCACACGGTCTTTCATTTCAATGGGGCCGATTACGCGGTGGATCACATTGCCCTGTTTTGGATCGGGGCGTCGCTACTGTCATTGCTTTGCGCCCTGACCGTCTGGAAGGTCAAACCGCGGGAGTGATGGCGTGCTGGCAGCGGACGGTTCTCCAGATGTGAAAAAACAGGGCTGCGCTGATCAGTACCATACCCTGAAATTACCATGTTTTTTCACTACCATCCCATAGGGCAGACCGGAAACACACCGGTTCCCATGATTGGCACCTATTATGCGGGGGGGGGCGAAAACCGTCAACCCCTGAATTTTATAAAAAAAGTGTCGGCTTCGGAGGCGATAGCCTGTAGCCTACAGGCGCATGAAAAAACTGATCCCCCAATCGCTTGGGTTCACGCCCCCGAAA
>Ga0209407_1000593_pt1 | contig 45465 bp, 33 predicted proteins | sample AD_JPNHG3_MetaG_FD_184410 | JGI IMG/M metagenome (GOLD analysis project Ga0209407, IMG submission 184410) | Active sludge microbial communities of municipal wastewater-treating anaerobic digesters from Japan - AD_JPNHG3_MetaG (SPAdes) (version 2) | ecosystem: Engineered > Bioreactor > Anaerobic...
CAAGCGGATCACGTTGAATTCGGAAACGGTCGCCAGGGTGAGTGTCAAGGTGGCGTTGGTCACGCCGTCATCTGCAGCCCAGTAACTGTAGCGGTCGCCATCGAGCACGCGCGCCGGCGCAAAGGGTGCGGCTCCCCCACCGCGTACCTGATCGGCAACGACCCTCGCGCCGCGCGCGAGGTCATTCGCGAAGAGGGCCTTCAGCAAGCCACCGAACTCGTCCAGCGAACGGATATCCGCCGCGCACACCAGTCCGTCACGGTCGGGCGCCACGCCGAGATTCATGCAGCCGCCCTTGCCGACACTGTTGAAATAGATCTCCATGAGCTGCGCCGGGGTGCGCACGGTGGCGTCTTCGTTCGGGTGCCAGAACCACCCCTTGCGCAATGGCACGTCGCACTCGGCCGGGATCCATGCCGCCCCGTCGCGGTGGCCGGCCGGCCCCTCAATGTGGTTCATGGAGTCGCCGTTGGCCGGGCGCGCGGGGTCGGTCTTGCCTTTGGGCGTGAAGGTAGCCCAGCTCTCCTCGGCAGCAAAACCTTTCTCGTTGCCAACCCAGCGGCAGTCCGGTCCCACGTCGCCAAAGATGCAGGCCTCGGGCTGGAGCTGGCGCACCAGTCCCCAGGTGGTCGGCCAATCATAGTAAGTGAAGCGGTCGATGTTACGTTTCTCACGGGCGCCGCCGTAGTAGCCGTCGCCGCCGTTGGCGCCGTCGAACCAGACCTCGAACAGAGTGCCGTAACGGGTGAGCAACTCGCGGAGCTGGCCGTGATAGATCGGCAGGTAGGCTGGTGTACCGTAGGCCGCGCTGTTGCGATCCCAAGGCGAGCAGTAGACCCCGAAGCGAAGTCCGTGCTTCTTGGCGGCGTCGGCATATTCGCGCACGAGGTCGCCCTTGCCGCCGCGCCAAGGCGAACGCGAGATGTTGTGTTCCGTGGTCCGGGTGGGCCAGAGGCAGAAGCCGTCATGATGCTTAGCCACCAGGATCACACCTTTCATGCCGCCGCGCTTGAGCGCCGCCACGACCTGCTCCGCATCAAGCCGGGACGGGTTGAAAAGCGCGGGGTCTTCCTCGCCATACCCCCATTCGCGGTCAGTGTAGGTGTTCAGGCCGTAGTGGATCAACGCGAAAACCCCGGTCTCGTGCCAGCGCAACTGGCGCTCGCTCGGCACGGGGCCGCAGGGCGCGGGCGCGTTGGTCTGCGCAGCGGCGGAAGCCCCGAGACAAGTCAGAAACAGAGAGAATAACAAGAACCGGATTTTCACATCATGATCTCCCGTGCGGGCGGAGCCCGCAACCCAAACTTTTTGAACGCTCAACTTTCAACTTTCAACGCTCAACTTTCAAGTACGCCTGCAGAGCAGGCTTTTACACTCGCCGTTGTGAACCACTGCGTGGTCGCAACAATCGATTTCGATACCGATACCGATACCGATACCGATAGCGATAGCGAACTAATGCACTAATGCACTAACAAACTTCCCCATGCGTTCCATCGCCTCCTTGAGTTGCGTCATGCCGGTGGCGTAGGCGCAGCGCAAGAACCCCTCGCCGCAGGCACCGAATGCCTCGCCCGGCACACACGCGACATTGCACTCGTTGAGCAGGCGCAGGGCAAACTCCTTGGAAGAGAGGCCGGTGGACTGGATCGATGGAAACACGTAGAATGCGCCGCGCGGCATGAAGCAGTCGAGCCCCATCTCGTTGAGCGAGGCGACGACGAAATTGCGCCGCAGATGGTAGGCGTCGCGCATTTCGGCGATGGCGTCGTCACCGTGGCGCAGTGCTTCGAGGCCGGCGGTCTGGCTGATCGACGAGGCGCACATCATGCCGAACTGGTGAATCTTCATCATGGCATCGGTCAGCGGCGCAGGTGCGCAGGCATAGCCCAGCCGGAAGCCGGTCATCGACCACGCCTTGGAAAAACCGTTGAGGAAGATCAGCCGGTCGCGCAGGCGGGGGATGGCCGCCATGGAGTGACGCCCGCCCTCGTAGGTCAGTTCCGAATAGACCTCGTCGGAGACCACCAGCAGGTTGTGGCGGATCGCGAAATCGGCCAGCGCCTCGGTGTCCGCGCGGTCGAGCGTGGCGCCGGTGGGGTTGTTCGGGAAACTGAGCAGCAGCACACGGGTGCGCGGCGTGACCTTTTTCTTCAGTTCCTCGACCGTCGGGCGGAAGTCATCCCTGCGGAACGTCTCGACCGCTACCGGCACGCCGTGGGCCATGCGGATGAGCGGCGCGTACGCGACAAAGCAGGGCTCGTGGTAGAGCACCTCGTCGCCCGGCGAGAGGACGGCGCGCATCGCGAGATCGAACGCCTCACTGACCCCGACAGTCACGAGGATCTCGTGCTGCCAATCATACTCGGCGTGGAATGAGTCACGCATGTACGCGGCCAGTGCTTGACGCAACTCGGGGGTTCCGAGGTTCGAGGTGTAGCGCGTGGCGCCACGCTCGACCGCTTCGATCGTGCGTTCACGGATGTGCCATGGCGTCTGGAAGTCCGGCTCGCCGATACCGAGCGAGATCACATCTTTACGGCCAACGACAATGTCGAAAAAATCACGGATGCCGGATTTAGGCAGGCCCCGCACATGCGGCGCCACGAAATCAGGGGCAGACTTGGAGTCGGTCGTCATGGGATTCACTTTCCATCAGGACACCTTGGTCCTTGTAGGTTTTCAGCATGAAATGGGTGGATGTCGAAAGCACGCCGTCGAGAGGGGCGAGCCGTGCACTGACAAAATTCGCGACCTCCTGCAAACTCGCGCCTTTGACGATGAGCAACAGGTCATAGGCACCGGACATCAGGTACATAGATTCGACTTGCGGGAATTTACCGATGCGCGCGGCCACGCGATCGAAGCCGCCCTCGCGCTCTGGGCGGACGCGCAGTTCGATCACGGCCTTTACGCCGCAGGTATCAAGCCGGTCGGTGTTGAGCAACGCCTGATAGCCGCGGATCACGCCTTCTTCTTCGTAGGCGGCAATACGCGCGCGCACCTCCTGCTCGCTGATACCAAGCAATTTGGCGAGCGTCGCGTCAGATTCGCGGGCGTTTTTTTTCAGCAGTTCAAGCAAAGCATCCATGGCAACTCACCTTCCTGATTTAAGAATAGCCCTCAGTTTAGCGTAAAATGGGCAACGGTGGCAAAGGTTTAGAGAACTTCGACCTGACCGATCTCGGCAGTCACCGCGACCGCCTGCCCGATCATGTCCACATTGAGCACCACTTTCAGCGCGCCGGCCAACCGCGCGACGCGCCCCTCGATGCCTCGGAAAGGGCCGTCGGTGATGCGTACCAAGCGTCCCGCCGTCAGCGGCTTGGCCGCTTCAAGCGCCGGATTGGCACGCAGCGCACGCCGCACCATCACCAGATCGCGCAGCATACGGCGCGGAAATTCCGGCTCAAGGATGCGCACGAGAAGGTTGGTCTTGAGCAGCGCGAGACGCCGATCGGGCGTGACACGGGCGAAGACATATCCCGGAAACACCGGCAAACGGACCGTGACTCTACGGCGCTGCGCCGTGCGCGTTTTTTCACGCAACGGCAGATAATGCGCAATCCCGTAGAGTTGGCAGTACTCGACGACTTTCTTCTCAGTTCGAGGCTTTACAAAAAGGACCTTCCAATATCGCATACACGGCCTATCATAGGCTCTGGAGGCGGAGTTGGGCAATACCGGTTTCTGTTTTGTTTGTAATCGGTTAGCCCGCCGCCCGTGCGAAGCGCGGACGGCGGGCTAACCGATTACGAAATGGTCATTTTACGTTTCGGTGTCGCGGTCGGGTGGTTGTTGACTTCACGGCACGGATTGACTACGATCCCGAATGTCGGGTAGCAAGTTGCAGACCCGGATCATGGGAGGGGATATGAATCGTCGGAACTTTTTGAGAGTGGGTGTTGGTGCGGCAACGTTTCTGTCCGCCGCTACGCGCCTTCGTGCGCAGGGTGCGAATGATGCTATCCGGCTGGCGATCGTCGGCATGGGATCGAAAGTCAAGATCGGCGGCATGGGGCGTAACGACATGCGTGCCTGCCGCACCGTGCCGGGGGTCCGGATCGCGGCGATCTGCGATGTCGATTCCGTCAATCTTGGTTATGCGCTCGACGAGTGCGCCAAACACAACGAGAAGCCCGAGACCTTTACCGACTACCGGAAGTTGCTGGAACGCAAGGATATCGACGCGGTCTGGGTCACCACGCCGAACCACTGGCACGCGCTGGTGTGCATCCACGCCGCCCAGGCCGGCAAGCATGTCTTTGTCCAGAAGCCGGTCAGCCACAATCTGTTCGAGGGACGCAAAATGGTCGAGGCCGCCCGCGCCTACAACCGCGTCGTCTACTCGTCCACGATGACCCGCTCGATGGCCGGTTTCCGCGAGGCCGCGCGTTTTGCCATCGACGGCAACCTCGGCAAGCCGCTCTACATCCATGCGGTGCGTTACGGCGCGCGGACGAGTATCGGCAAAGTGTCCGCCCCGACGCCGATCCCCTCGACGCTCGACTACAACCTCTGGTGCGGTCCGGCGCCGATGAAGCCGCTCATGCGCCAGAATCTGCACTACGATTGGCACTGGGATTGGGACACCGGCAACGGCGAACTCGGTAATTGGGGCATCCACCTCTTGGACGGTGCGCGCGAGGTCGCGGGGCAGGGCATGCCGAAGGGCGTGCTGAGCGTCGGCGGTCGCTTCGGCTATGACGATGACGGCGCAACGCCCAACACGCAGATCACGTTCTTCGATTACGAGCCGTTGCCGATCATCTACGAGATGCGGGCGTTGCCGCGTGAGAGCCGCCTCCAGAAAAACGGCGCGTGGGGACAGCAGGACATGGACGCGCTCCACGGCCAGTCATACACGACCTCCGTTCAGTGCAAAAACGGCTACACGGTCGGCAACAAGGCCTACGACAAAGACGGCAAGTTGGTCAAGGAGTTCAAGCCGGCATTGCGGTCGGTGCGCTCAGCTTTCTTCGATGCCGTTCGCGGCAAACCGGGCATGCCGTATTACGATATTTCCGAAGCCCACATATCGACGAGCCTGGTGCATCTGGGCAACATCGCGCACCGCCTCGGAAAAGGGGCCGCGCCGGAACAGATCCGCGAGCGTCTCGCCTTCAACGGCGACTTTCTCAAGGCATGGGAGCGGATGCACGTCCATCTCGAAGCCAACGGGATCGATCTCCGCAAGACCCCGCCTGCGCTCGGGCCGTATCTGCGCTTCGACCCGGCGGCGGAACGCTTCACCGGCGACTTCGCCGACGAGGCCAACCGCTATCTCGGACGCACATACCGCAAAGGCTTTGAAGTGCCGGAGAAGGTTTAGCTCAAGGTGCCCTGTTCATGCCCCCGCCTGTATTCCGAAGGCGTTACGCCGACATAGCGCTTGAAGACGGTGTAGAAATACTCCGGGCCACTGAAACCTGTAGCGGTCGCCACTTCCGCAACTGTAAGTGTTGAATTCCTGAGCATTTCCTTGGCCTTGTTGATGCGGAAACGGATCAAGAAATCGTTGGGCGTAAGGCCGGTATGGCGCTTGAAAAGCGTGAAAAGTCTCGCACGCGAATAGCCCATGTGTTTGACGAGATCTTCAACATGTATGGATTCGGCGTAGTGCGATTCAAGGAACCGTACCGCCTCGTCCATCAGTTGCGGTTTTATCGCAGAAGGCGGTGCGGAAAGAATCTTTACTAGATTGTAGAGAATTGAACAGCAGAGGATGCGGATTTGGCCATATTCCGCCGAACAAATATCTCCTGAAGGCCGTTTCAGGAATGTGGACAATTCTCTACATGCTACTTTGAGTGCAGGCGAGAGCCTGAAAGGGCGTTTGGCTGATTTTGAAAGGTTTTTCTGGAAGTTCGCATAATCTTTTCGTGAGAAGACGGCGTAACTGTGATGTGCGGACATGCTCTTGAGAAGATGAAGTCCGATGCGTTCGCTGGGAGATTCTGAGTCGTCTTTGAGGGAGTGCTGTATGTGGGCGGGGATGACGATCCCCATGTCAGATCCAAGCAGGATGGGCTTGCTGCTCCCGATCCTGTAGACAAGTTCACCGCGCAGGCAAAGTATGACCTCCATGTGTGAATGTTGGTGCGGTCTGAATGAAGCCGCCTTAGACACGGTGCGGAGGGTCAGACCGTCAAGCCAGCCAAGTCCGATCTCGGATGCGGTTATGTGCCCGCTTAAATGCTCAAACTCGTCATTTCGTCCCATGCGAGAACTGTATCATGCGTGTCCTGTTAAGACCATAGAAATCGTCTAATGGATTATTTTACACTATCGCTCGGTGCTCCTTTGCATAGAATAGATACAGAAAAACGAAAAGATGTTTCGATATGAAGAATTTTTCGGGGTTGATCCCGCCGATGGTGACGCCGTTGGATGCAAAGCGGCGGTTGGACAAGAGCGGTGTGAAGAAGATGGTGGGCCATCTCGTCGAGGGCGGCGTAGACGGCATCTTTCTTCTGGGAACAACAGGAGAGGGACCGCATCTTTCGTATGCCATTCGCGAAGAACTCGTGAAAGCGACGTGCCGCTTCGTGGGGGGGCGTGTGCCTGTGCTCGTCGGCATCACGGAGACGGACATCGAGGATGCGCTGGCGTTCGCTGCGGCCTGTCGGCGGCATGGTGCCGCCGGTGTCGTCGCCGCGCCGCCGTATTATTTCAGGCTGACGCAAGCGGAGTGCGTCGCGTGGTTTACGGAACTGGCCGAGCGTTCTCCGTTGCCGGTTGTCGTCTACAACATGCCGGCACACACTGACACGGTCATTGATCCGGCGACAATCGTGAAGCTGGCCGCACACAGAAATATCGTTGCGATGAAGGACTCGTCCTCGATCATCGCGCTCTTCAACAAGTTCCGGTTGTCGCTCGAACCGTTCAGGGACAAGTTTTCGCTGTTCATGGGGCCGGACGAGGCGATGGGTGAGGCGGTTCTTCTGGGAGCGGATGGGGGAGTCTGCACAGGGGCGAATCTCTGGCCCGCCGTCTTCAAGGCGCTCTATCTTGCGGCGAAGGCCGGCGATGTCGCCAAGGTTGAGAAACTTCAACGTTTCACAACGATGAGTTCGTATCTTCTCTATGGTTTGGGGCAGGGTCAGATCGGTTTCCTGAAGAGTGTCAAGGCCGCGCTCTCGGAAATGGGGCTTGTCCAGAATGTCCTCACCGCGCCGTTCGCGTCGTTTGCCGGCAAGGAGCTTGCATCCGTCAGGAAGGTGCTCAAGACCCTGCGTGTTGAATACAAGAAGTTGCCTCTTTAACCATGAATAACGTCGTTGATCTTGTCATAATCGCGGTTTACCTCGTCGGAACCACGCTGTTCGGATGCAGCTTCTTTTTCCGCAAGGGAGACGGCGATGCCGCCGGTGAGTTCATGACGGGGGGTGGAAAGCTGCCGACCTGGGCGATCGCCTTGTCGATCTTTGCGACGCACGTCTCGTCGATTTCATTTCTGGCGCTTCCTGCCAAGGCGTACTTGACGAACTGGAATCCGTGGGTCCTGTCCATAACCGTGCCGATTGCAGCCATCATCGCCGCGATCTGGTTCGTTCCGTTCTACCGGCGTTCGGTCGGCGTGTCGGCCTATTCTTTTCTGGAGGCGCGATTCGGCACATGGGCGCGTCTTTATGCGAGCGGGTGTTTTCTTGTCATGCAGAGTGCGCGTTCGGGTGTCATCCTCTTTCTTCTGGCGTTGCTCCTGAAAACGGTCTTGGGCTTTTCAGTAGCGTCTATGATCGTCGTCACGGGCGTATCAACGATGCTTTACGTCGTGATGGGAGGTATTTCTGCCGTTGTGTGGGCAGATGCCATCCAGTCTCTCATTTTGATTGTCGGTACGGTTCTTTGCGTTCTCTTCATCTGCCGGGGAATCCCGGACCTCGGTGCGGGGTTTCAGATGGCCGTGGAGTCGGGGAAGTTTTCTCTTGGGAGCTTCTCGTTGACGGACTGGGGCCATGAGACGTTCTGGGTTATCTTCTTCTATGCACTTTGTATCAACCTGCAGAATTTCGGCATCGATCAGAGTTTTACGCAACGCTACATCGCCGCCAGGGACACGAAGTCTGCGGTGAAGTCGCTGCTTGGTTCGGCGTTTCTCTACGTGCCGACGACACTTCTTTTCGTGGTGATCGGTACACTGCTCTGGATGTACGTGCAGTGCGCACCCGGAAGTGTGCCGGAAGAGACGCTCGCCAAGTCTGACGCGATCTTTCCCTGGTTCATCGTCCATAAGCTGCCGACGGGCGTCTCGGGGCTTCTTGTCGCCGCCATCATCGCCGCAGCGATGTCGACGATTGCCGCGACACTGAATTCCGGTGCGACGGTGCTTCTGGAAGATTATTACAAACGTTTCGCAGCGCGTCGTGCGACACCGGCGAACAATCTGCGCTTCCTCCGTGTTTCCACGGTTGTTCTTGCGATTGCTTCCATCGCGATTGGCCTGGCGGTTATGAACGTGCAGAGCGCCCTCACGGCGTTCTGGGCGATGCAAAGTGTTCTTTCCGGCGGCATGCTCGGACTTTTCCTGCTTGGTGCATTTTCAAAACACACGCGCGCCACACATGCGCTGATCGCGACACTCTGCGGATTTGTCACGCTTGTCTGGGTGACGTTCGGCCAGCAGGTGTTGCCTTTGCCCTGGCTCTTTCACGTTAATCTGGCTATTGTCTTTGGCACATTGTCGATTGTCGTTATCGGCTTTGTGCTCGGACAATGTGCGCATCTGGTGACCATTTCCCGTTCGGCTGGCGGACGGAAAGAACGAAAACGATAACTGTTGTTTTTCAGGCTGTGTTAGACAACCGAGGAAAGGGTGAAAACAATGAAAGAAACCGTTCTTCAAGGCAAACCGCACCTGTACGCTGTAGCGCTGTTGATGTTCTTTGGTCTAGCTTGCGCGTGCGCACGCGCAGAGACCGTGGCCTTGTGGCCGCTTGACTACGACGCGCTGAGTCCCGCGAACGGTGGACGTTGCGCCGTCTCTGCGGCGAACGACCTCTCGTGTATCGCCAACAACGGTGGTGGCAAGGCGACGGACGCCTACGGTATCGGCTGGAACCTGCCGCCGAATCCCGACACGACGGAGGGTCTCCGCTTTGATCCCGTCAACTGTAGCTATGCTCGGGCTAAGGGCGGCGTCAGGTATATCTGGACGAACCCCACGGCCGGTCTCTTGGTCGCGCCGCAACGAGACTTCACAGTGGAGTTCTTTTTCCGGCTCGATTCGCTGCCGAGTTATTTCTATGCGCTCTTCTCTGTGTTCTGGAATCTGAGCGGCAACGACAACGACAGATGGATGCTTATGCTGAAGTCAGGCCCCGAGACCGGTGGTTACAGTTTCCAGTGCTACTGCGGCAATCCCGACATCCGCACCAACAGCGCCGACTACGTTTTCTACGAAGTACCGCCCGCAGAAGCCGCGACCTTCCTGGTGGACTGGCACCATGTAGCGATCACACACAAGATTGATACGGCGGCGGGTACGACGACTTGGAAGTTCTATCTGAACGGTGCACTCAAGAATACGCGCACGATTGCGGCGTTGCCGACCGCGCGTTCTGCCTCGGCTGTGGACAATGCTCTAGCCATCGGCGGTCGTAACGTCGCGGACGGCTACCAAGTCAACGGTTCGGTCGAATATTGCCGCATCTCCGACGAGGCGCTGGAACCCGAGGATTTCCTCAATTATGGCGGGGATGGCACCGTTCAGACGGTGGCAAACGACTCGACCGTCGCCTACTGGCCTCATGGCATCAGCGCAAGCGGCGGCTTCAACTCTCGCATCGCTGCGGGCTACGCCATCCTCGATGGCGGTTTCCTCGATCAGAGGTTTGACGAATACCTTCCTCGTCGCGGCATCACCGTCTCCGAAGACCGCGCTTTCGAAGGGTATCCGCCGAACACGGCCACCTCGCTCAAACCGGCCGATGAAAACAACGGCTCCATCTACCTGCCCGCGCAGACCAGCGCCTGCTCCATGGCTTCTTCCTATCTGGTCATCAACGATCTCGCCAAGGAGATCACAATCACCAACGATTTCACCGTTGAAGGATGGTTTAAGCCGGAGATCATCCGCGAAGGTTCGATGAACGTGTGGACGGTGGTGTTCGGGTCACGTACCAGTATCGGCTGGCAACTGCAATACTACGCCAGCAGCAATGCCGATACGGCACCGTATTACTGCGTGCACGTTGAGGATGCAGACGGACGCGGTATCGCCGCGATCGACGCGACCGCCTGGGGTGCGCCGCGTTTCGGTGAATGGGAGCACCTCGCGCTCGTCTACGATGCCGACGGCGGTTCGGGCCATGGCGAATGGAAGCTCTATCGGAACGGCACGCTCGCCAACGCCATAGCGAATGCGCGGGCGATCAACAAAGCGACCGTCTTTCCCTCGTCCTTTTTCCTGTATGCTGGCGCTGCCAATACTTGGCAGGGTAGTTGCGGCAAGTGGGACAACGTGCGCGTCTGCAAGGCGGCGCTCGCGCCGGATCAGTTGCTGTGTGCGACGACCGGTGCCCGCGACGCCACAGACGTGATTGCCTACTGGCCGATGAACAACCAAAAAGGACTCTACATCGACGGTACGGATCTCACCGGCAACTATACCTTCCACGGCAAGCGTGGGGATACCGACCTGCTGGCGGTCTCGGACGACACGCCGCCGCAGGCGGATCTTCCAGCAGGCAGCGGTTCTGTCTGCTTCAACTGTGAGGGCGCCGGATCAAAGGCGTATCTCTACTCAGGTTCGCAGAACCTTTATGATCTTTTAAGAAGCGATGCATGGACGTATGAATTCTGGATGAAGCGTAGTGATGCCAACACCGCCTGGCAGGTGCTCCTCTATACCACGACGGCGAATTTTTCATCTCTTGTTCCTGGCTGGGGCAACGGCATCATCAACTTCACGTATCGTCCCGCGAACGATAAGGGCTTCAACCTCTGGGCAAACGGTATCGTGCCGGGGCTCAACGATGCCTATTTCACCGGCGCGGACGGGGCGTATGTTACCGTGCCGGTCGGTGAATGGGTGCACGTGGCGCTCGAATTCGAAAAGAAGGACGATACGGGCACGTTCTCGCTTTTCACGAATGGCGTTTATGCGGCGAAGCTTTCGGGTGCGTTCGGCGCGTACTCATCGCCCGGCCACCTTAACATCGGCGGACGTCATCAGGGGAACGGTTTCCGTGGCAAGATGGCGGGGTTCCGCTTCTCGAAACGCGCGCTTGCGTCCGGCGAGTTCCTCTGCAACCGCACGACGAACGTGGCGACGAAGGCGTATTGGCCCATCGATAACGACAACGGCGCACTGGCGCTGGAGAGCCGCGTGGGATTCCTCAATGACCTGGGTGTACTGTCGGCGGAGACATCGTACGGCGTGGAGGACGGGGCGCGAAGGGGACTGCTGAAGGTCGATCCGTATGTCGTGAACTCCGGGTCAGCATCCCTCACTGACGCAGGTCGCTTGGGTACTGGAATGTTGGCCGACTCCTCCTATATCGGCGGCGCCTTCACGGTCGAGGGCTGGTACCGGTGCGGCACACTGCGAGCGAATGATGCGAGCCAGACGATTGTGGGCAATGCGGAGTCCGCCACGAGCGGCGGATGGCGGCTTTCGGCCGACACGACGGTCACGCCGACGCGTTTCCGTCTGAAGGTCGTGCCGCCGCGGGGCTTCCGCACGTCTCCGCTGGACGCGACATTCGATTGCGCTGTACCAACAGATGACTGGCACCACATCGCGCTCGAATACAACCCGCTGGCGGGTGAGTCCCGGGGAGAGTGGACGCTCTTTATCGATGGCAGCCATGCTGCTTCGCTTACGAACGCCTTTAACCCGTCCGACTGCATCGGGCCGGACGCCTTCCACCTGGGTGGGGTGGGCGGTGCCGCCACTGCGGCGGGCGAGTACGACATGTGGCGCGTCACGCGGGGGCTTCTCACGGCGGGTGAACTCCTTTACTGTTACCGAGAAGGTCTCCTGATACGGCTCAAATGACACCATTCGAAGGACTTAAACGATGAGGATTCGTCTTTTCTGTGTCGCGGCGTGTGCCGCGTGGTCTGTCTTCGCGGCACCTCAGGCTGGGGTCGAGCTTTCCGGGCATGGTGACGTTGTGCCGGATACTTTCCGGCGCGGCATAGCGATCTACAGCGACCGCAGTTATCAGCTTCTGGAGCCGCCGAAGGCGCTGGCGGGTAGGGCGTACCTGCGTGCACCGATTGACGGCTTCAAGCTCACCGTGACCAATCCCGGCGAATTGATCTGTCTCACGCCGAAGCGCCGTTCCGAAGGCGGAAGTTCACCGTGTTCGCAAGACGACGTCCTCCAGGGGTACGGTTTCGAACTGATGTCCGATCCCGGTGAGTTCCAACTCTTCAGCGAAAAGCCCGAGAACCGCGTACGGCCGTGGCGCAAGACGGTCAAGGCCGGCGAGAAGTTCACGTTCGGGAAGTTTGTCTGTGTGCTCGCACGTGAGCCGCGCATCGAAATTGCCGAGCCGATCAACGTGGACGTGGGACGGCAGATGTTCCTCGACGATCTGCTGGTCGCTGAGTCGACGATGAAGCGCGTGTGGAACAAGCCGACGATCGACTCGCGTTCGCCCGTCCTCAAACCCGAGACCGAACTGGAACGCAGCAACAACACGCGCGATCCACTCTGGAACGCGATGGCCGCGCCGTTTTCCGGCGGTGTGTGGTACGACGGGCAGGACAAGCTCTTCAAATGCTGGTACTGTGCGGGCTGGGCGAACGGCATCGCTTACGCCACGTCGAAGGACGGTATCAAATGGGAACGCCCCGACCTCGACGGCCAAGGCAACAACCTCGCCCTCAAAACCGTGGGCATGGCCGACTCGAACGCGGTGATCATGGATCCCGACGCCAAGGATGGTTACCGTTGGAAGGGGTTTGCCTTCGACCTCGCCGGTTGCACGACGGTGCCGGGCCGCCGTCTCGTCGGGCCGAGCGTGGCCGTCTCCAAAGATGGTATCCACTGGACGAAGACCGAGATGGCCACCGACGCCGGTGACTGCTCCACGATGTTTTACAATCCTTTCATCTCCAAGTGGGTGTTTTCGCTGCGGTGCGGTCGCTCCGAGAACGGGCTTTCGTTCGGCCGCTGGCGCGACTATGCCGAGACGGATGATTTTCTCAACGGGTCGAAGAATCTCAAGAAGATGAACTGGCGGCTGAAGGGATCTGCGGGCGGGCGGCAGATCAACGGGCAGGAGCTCTACAACTTTGACGCCGTGGCCTACGAAGGCGTGATGATCGGGCTGGCGCTTATCTACAACTCGCCGCAGAACTCATATTGGGACAAGCGCGGACTGCCGAAAATCGCCGACCTGCGCTTCGGGTTCAATTCCGTTCCGAACGAATATGACGCTTGGCAGTTCCCTGCCGAGCACGCTTATGACTTCTTCCTTGAGGGGACGCGCAAGTACGGCGACTGGAACATGGGGTATCTTCGATCCAATGCGGCCATTTGCCTTGTCATGGGCGACGAACTCTGGTTCTATTTCTCCGGTTTCGCAGGACAGCCCGACAAGAAAAAGGAGTTCAGCCGCGTGAATACCCACAGCGGCACTTACGCCAACGCGACGATGGGCATCGCGAAACTTCGCCGTGACGGCTTCTGCTCGCTTTCGGACGGTACGCTCACTACCAAAAAGCTCGTCTTTACGAAGGGCGACCGCCTTTGGGTGAACGTCGATGCCCGTGAAGGCGAGCTCGACGTGGTTTCCGGCGGCTGGCGGAAGACGCTCAAGGGTGTGGACTCCACCCGTCTCGAGGTGGGACCGCTTGCGCCGAACGAGTCGTTTACGCTCACGTTCACCGCGCGTGGCGGGGCGCGGCTCTATTCGTTCTGGACGTCCGACGCGAAGGGCCGCTCCGGTGGTTATTTGGCCGGCGGCAGCCCTGAAAGTCGCACGCTCCGCGATGAGGACTGATTGAAAGGAAGTCTCCCATGTGTGAAAGGATATGGACAGCAGCATTGATTCTGACGGCGCTGACGACCGCGTTTGCCGCGCATACGACGGAGCCGAAAAATGCGCTCGCGAATCCCGGGTTTGAGAACGCGAATGCGAAAGAGGGTTGGGATCTTCCCTCGATCGGATGGAAGATCCTGCCGGGCGAGGGACGCGGCGGATCGAACGGGCTGGTCTGGGAGTGCGCGGATCCAAAGCAGTACACGTTCCCGCGGGTCAAGTTCCGTGCCGAACCGGGCGGAGTCTACCGCTTCGGCGCCTACGTCAAGGTCGACCGGCTGCCTGAAGAAAAAAACCGTCCAGAGGTGAGCCTGGACTGGAGCGACGCGAACGGCAAGTGGCTTTCCGCTGCGGGCGCTCAGCCTGTGGCGGATAACGATCCGAAGGCCGACGGTTGGGTGCGTTACGAGGGACAGACGCCGCCGCTCCCGGCGAAGGCCGCCTCGGCCAATGTGCTCTGCTACCTGCCGCGCGGGCTCGTCGGCCGCGTTCGTTTCGACGATTTCTGGCTTCATCCGCTTCCGGAGCGTCCGGTCGATTATCTGCAGTGCTCGGCCTACAAAAATGAGTTCGCCCGGAATGACGGTCCGATCCGGTTCATCACGCTTCTGCACGTCAATCCGCTCAAAAACCCGGTAGAAGAACTCCGCGGTGAACTGGTCTTCCAGGGGCGCGACGGTGCGCGACAGATCGTCGAGGCGAATGTTCTCGATATCGAACACGCCGAGACGACCGTCGACGCCGAGCGGTTCACGGAAGGCGCGCAGTCGGTCGTCTTCCGTCTGGTCCGTCGCGCGGATGGCGACGTGCTCGGCTCGACCGATCTCAAAGTGCGCTGCACGGAAACACCGCGCAAGCGCCGCGTCGCGATCGACGCGAAGGGGCGCACGCTCCTCGATGGTAAACCTTTCTTCCCGATCGGGCTCTACACGGGGCGGATGAGCGACGAGGACCTTGTGGTTTGGAAGAAGGGGCCGTTCAACTTCGCGATGCAGTACGGCGAGGTGTCCGCCCAGGATCTCGACCGCTGGCAGTCGATCGGTGTCTATGCGGCGGCGGATGTCCGCAAGCTCATTTACGGTTATGACTACTCTGCCAAGAGCCCGTACAAAACGTTCGCCGAATCACAAGCCGCCTTCCGCAAGAAGTTCGAGGAGATCGGCCGCCATCCCGCTTTTTTCGCCTGGTATCTCGTCGACGAGGTGCCGGTCAGGTTCGTGCCGAACATCCGCGCGGTGAACGAGTTCCTGCACGAGCTTGATCCCGACCATCCGACCTACACGGTGACGGACAAACCGAAGGATGTGCAGGCACTCCTGCCGTGTTTCGATGTCCTCGGCATTGATCCGTATCCGATCGGCAATCGCGGTGCCCGCGCTGACATCTCCATCTGCTCCGGCTGGGCGAACGAGGCGCGCGGTTATACCTTCGGGATGCGCGGCATGTGGCACGTGGCGCAGACCTTCAACTGGGGCTGGTACCGTCCGCAGGAAGCAGCCGACACCCGGATGCCGAGCCGCGCGGAAATCGCCAACATGACATGGCAGCTTGTTGCCGCCGGTGCGAACGGACTCTGCTCCTATGCCTTTCATGCGATGCGCAAGAACCTCAAAGGCGAGGCTTTCGACAAGGCCTGGGCCGATGTCTGCGCGGTCGCGCTTGACGTGAAGTCGGTTGAGGCGGTGCTCCTCTCCGACGAGGTGCCGCCGGCCTTCGGTGGCATTCCCGAGAAGGCGCTCGTCGTGCGCACCTGCCGTCAGGGCGGCAAGGACTGGGTCCTCGTCGCTAACCGCACGATGGCGCCCGTGAAGGCCACGCTCGAATCGCCGCGCCGTTACGCATCGCTGAGGACCGCACTCGGCGGAGGTGTTGCACTTTCGGCTGTCGGTGACCTCACGGTTGACTTCCAGCCGCTCGGGTATGCGTTCGTTGAACTGGGAATGTAAAACAAGGGAGGCTCTTGCAAAACCCCTTGATTGCAGGTGTAGCACGGGCATCTTGCCCGTGTTTCATGGGCGGGACGCCCATGCCACGAGGGGTTTTGCAAGGGCCTCAGGGAGAAACCATGACGAGAAATAGTGTTGCCGTTTTTGCGGTTGTGTGGGTTGCGGTGATAGTGTCCGCTGCGGACGTGCTCTATCCCAAACTCGAATTCACGCGTATGCCGTTCAACAATCCTGGCGTCGGCGAGATCGGCAGCGGGTATCTCACGACGGCGACGCCGTTTGACGCGGACGGTGACGGCGACTGGGATCTGAGCGTCGGCGGCGCCGGTTATGGGGGCAGGCATCTGCTCTACGTGAATCCGGGCGCGAAACCCGGAGAGCCGATCATTTTCAAGAAGGGTGGTCCCGGCGGAATCGGCGGCTATCGTTTCGCCATGCGCGAGGACGGCGGTTACACGCTCACGGGGCCCGACAGAGTGAGTTACTCGCTCCCGGACGGTAAGCTCGGTCCTTGGCAGTCGCTCGGTGTCGGTACGAACAACGTGCATTGGGGCAAGGTGCGCTGCAACTCGTGGCTCACGAAGGACTATGACGGCGATGGCCGTGACGATGTCATCGTCGGTGTCGGCGACTGGCGCGTGTACGGATGGGATAACGCCTATGACGTCAAGCGCCAAGCGTGGATGAACGGGCGCTGTCGCGGTCTCGTCTACCTGCTGCGCAATCTCGGAACGCGCGAGAAACCGCAGTGGACGGAACCGTGTCTCTTGCGCATCGAAAACGGCGAGCCGATCGAGACGATGGGCAATCCCCATCCGATGCTCGAAGATTTCGATGGCGACGGCGACCTCGATTTTATCCTGTCGGACTTTCCCGGCAGCTATACTTACTTCGAGAACATCGGCACGCGCAAGGAGCCCGTCTATACGTCCGGACGGCTGTTGCACGATTCCAAGGGACGTGTCCTCGCGGCCGATGAGTGCGTCCCCGTGCCGCAGGCGATCGACTGGGATCGTGACGGCATGATCGACATCATCGCCGCTGAAGAGGACAGCCGTGTCGGCTTCTATCGCAACACCGGCACGTTCTGGAAGGGGATGCCCGTTTTCGATCCGCCCGTGTTCATGCGCGGCGAGCGCGATTTCCTGCATTTCGGCATTCTTGTCTCGCCGTTCGTCGTCGATTTCGATGGCGACGGTGATCAAGACATTGTCGTTGGCGATGCGGCTGGATATCTCGCTTGGTTCGAGAATATCTCCGGTCCGAAGGTTGCGCAACCGAAGTGGGAGGGGCCGCATTATCTGAGCTGCGAGGCACCGACGGATGCCTATCGCGACATCACGATTCGCCCCGACACGTTTCAGCACAAACCGTTCAAGCATCGGGCGGGACACAACGGGTCCATTCAGGGACCGGTCGAGGCTGGCTTCGGCTACACGTGCGAATCGGTCGCCGACTGGGACGGCGACGGCGACCTCGACATCATTTACAACAGCATTTGGGGCAAGCCCATGCTTCTCGAAAATATCGGCACGCGCACGGAACCGCGTTTTGCCGCTCCGCGCGGCATTGAGGTCGAGTGGGGGACGGAGGGGCAGCCCCGGCTCAAATGGGGGTGGTTCACACCAGAGAGTACGGGCAATCCGAAGGAGCTCGTCACGCAGTGGCGTACAACGCCGCTCATGCACGACATGAATGGCGACGGACTTATGGATCTCGTCATGGCTGACGTGGACGGCACGCTTGCGTTGTTCGAGCGTTTCCGTGATGCACAGGGCAAACAGAGGCTAAAGGCACCGCGACACGCTTTCATCGACGATGCGACCGGCAAGCCCATGGGCGTCACCGGTTGGGGAGAGGGCAAAGGTCGCGCTGTCGGCGGCGGATCGGGCCGCCGGAAGATCTGTCTCGCCGACTGGGACGGCGACGGCAAGCTCGACCTCATCATGAACGGCAGCGTAAATCTGGTTCTATGGACGCAGGTCAAGGCCGAGAACGGCACATACCGTTTCCGTCGCGACGGCGAGTTTACCGAGCAGAAGCTGGCAGCCCACTCGACGTGTCCGTCGGCGTGCGACTTCGATGGCGATGGCATTGCCGATATGGTGCTCGGTTGTGAAGACGGTTATCTCTATTTCCTGAAAAACCCTCGTTCTGGCGCCTCGACAACTCCGTGAGTAATTGATTGGTGACAGAGGGTTTCAGGTTTCATCCCAATCGGGATTGGCCTCGGCGCGATTCCGGGCAATATTGAACGGCGAAGCCGGCATCATGGCGCGTGTTCCCGATGGCAACTTCTATGCGTTGGAGTTCAAGTATGATGGCAGTGGGCTTTCCTATTACGGTGTGAGGGCCGTCACGAACAACTCGGATACCATCAACATGCTGTTGCCCTGGAAACTTACCGCTGAGAGTGATTTTTCAAACTTCCACTACGATCTGCGCTTGGTGTACAACTCCGCCACGCGTACGTTCTATGCTTACGCAAAGGACGACAACGAAACGGAGTGGAATCAGGTTCATACGTGGCATAATGACCGTCAGATCACCGGTAACTACGAATACGGGTCTGTGGTGCACGGTGCATCCGGCAATCCAGTCTCATCGTTTACCGTGACGCCGCTCGCGATCAAGTTGAGTCGGCCGGGGCTAACCATGTTCCTCAAGTAGAAGTTGAACGTGTAGCTACACGCACGGCACGAACGGTGTTGCATGGGCCGCGCCGGACAAGCGCATTGCCTCCGCTTTCACCATCCTCAACGGCACGACGAACGCTCCCAACTCTTTCGGTTTTGCCGATGCGGCGAACGGCGACTTCCACTTCCTTCCCGGTGCCGAAATCCTAAAGGTATGCCCTGATTTCCAAGTCCTTCCGCTGGACCGCATCCCCGCTGACAAGACGAGCTTTTGAGCGGAAACTCAGAAGAGGTTGAAGCGGCGGCGCAGCAGCCATTCGCTCAACAGCAGGAGGAGCAGCGTCGCAAAAAAGAGCGGTGTCTCGTAGATCAGGAAACGTTCGCGCTGGACCACATTCTTGCGGACGGCATCGATCAACCGCTCTTCAAGTGCGGCACCGTCCGCAGGCGTGAACAGGTGGCGTTCGCTGCTGAAGCTGAGCAGGCGTTCGCGCTCTGAGCGCAGGTGCATCTGTTCCGACAACACATCGCCGACCAGCAAGAAGGCGTAACGGGTACGGATCACTGTTTGACCATCGGCTGACGTGACACGCAACACATAGCGGCCGGGCTGCAATCCGGGCAGTTCCGCCGCGAAGTGTCCCGTGCGGCGATCAAGCGTCCGGCTCGCTTCCGGCGTGTCGCGGCCCATGGCGAAGAGATCGGCCTTGACGCTCAATGCGGCTTCATTGCCGTCGGGATGGCGGGCCTCGGCGGTGACGGTCACGCTCTCGCCTGCCGCGAGTTCGCGTTTGCTGAGTGTCACCTTCAAAAGATCGGCATCATCCGCCGTGCGGCTGGCGAAGGCTGCGAGCTGACGCCAGAAACGCCCGTAGTTGTCTTCGCGCCGGTCGGGCTCGCCCCAAAGATGAAAAGCGTTGCTCAAGAGCGCGATCACCTTGCCGCGTCCGTAGGTGTGCCATACGAGCAACGGCTGGCGCGCGTCGCTCTCCGCCCACAGTTCAACCCGTGCACCGGCCTTAACGTCCTTGACCAAATTAAGGCCGTTGAGCGTGAAGTTCGCCGCATCGCCGTTGTCGCTGATGATCGCGCGGACTTGATCGGCCAGCGCGCCATGCGCGGCGGGGTCGGGCACGACACGGAACGTGCCTTCTTGGAACGACTGTTCGAGCGTCACAACCGGCAAGAGGCGAAGCAGCGGGGAGCCGGTCGGCAGACGGCCGAAGGCATCACTGCCGGCGAGGCAGACCAACGAGCCGCCCTGATTCACATAGTGCTCCAAGACGAGCGCTTCGGCGGGTGTCAGGAGGTCGCCGTTGTGTGCGCCGAGGATCAGGCAGGTGACCGTTTTGAGCGCGTCGGCACTGGCCGGCAGGCCGTTTTGAAAAGCGGGGTTGGGCTTGCGGCCTTGGAGACGGAACACGCCCTCCGAGACCCGGTAGACGGCTGTGAAGGCGTCGGATTCATCTTTGGTGAACTCTCGCAACAACGGGCGGAAGCTGTTGTTCAGCAGCGGGAAATAGGCGACGATCTCGCTTTTGGCGGTCACGACTTCGATGGCAAATTCACGCCGGTTGTTGAGGAGCGTCGCCTCGCCCGGCAGGCTGTCGCATTCAATCCGTAGCGTGTGGATGCCGGTTTTAGAAAACGTGACGGAGACCGGTTCGGTGTGCAGCCGACCGCTGGCCAGCGTGAGTGTGGCGTTGTGAATCGGGACATCGTCGGCAAAGACACGGAACGCCGCACGTTGTTCGAGGGGGTATCCGCTCAGCATTACGGGAACCGCCAGCGTGAGCGTTTCCCCTTCGTAGAGTGTGTCTGGACAAGCGAACGATTCAATGCCGAGATCCTGCACGTCGGCCAGATCGGTGCCGACCTGCACGCTCATGACCGGGACTGTCAGGTCGCTGCCCTTGAAGCCGGAGTGGTCGATACCGTCGCTCACCAAAACCAGCGCCGCCACGCGCGCGAGTCCGATGTCTTTATCAACGCGGTCAATCGCTTGGCGCAGGTCGGTGCCGCCTTCAGGAGTCAGGTCCGACAAAGCATCGGGTGACTCGATCCGTTTGGTGTCGTGATGAAACGTATATAATGCGCGGGGGTAGTCGGAGAGGCGGCGCAGCGGCGTGTCGCGCAAAAAGGCTGCGGCGCGTGACAGGCGCGTTTCGCCATGCGGCAGGTCGCGCGTGCCCGTTGAGGCGGAACGGTCGATCAGAAAGACGATCTGCGACTTTTCTAGATTGCGCTCTTCGATCATCTGGCCCGGACAGAGCAGCATGAACACCACCAGTACAAGGCTGGCCACGCGCAACGCCACCAGCAGGCGGTGGCGCGATGCCGTTACGGCGGGGTTGCGGTACTTGAACGCATAGAAGGTGGCAACCGCTACCAGCGGTAGCAGGAGCGCGAACGTCCAGAGCGGGATGAGTGGATAAAAGGTCATGATCGACGGTTTGAAAGATAGGCGTTGCCGAGCAGGGCTTCGGCTGTGAGCAGGAAAAGGAGCAGCACCAGCAGGATGCCGGAGAGGTCGCTGCCTCGGCGTGCGGCGCGGATTTGCGTATCGATGGCGGCGTCCGCCTTGAGGACATGCGTTTTGATCGACGCCAGCGCGCTGAGCTTGCCGGGCGACCAGCACGCCAGCTCGCTTTCAGATGCAACCGTGTTGACCGCCAGCGAGCGCGGCGTAGCGCGTTCGGCGGTGATGATGCCGGGTTGCCACGTTTCACTGAGGCTGGCCACGCCATCTTGCACAGGGCGCTCGACCTGTGCGCCGTCATGGTAACTACAGGCGAGAACGGTATCGTCAGCATCAAGCGCGGTGAGGCGCACAGTCTGGCCGCAAACGATGTTCACATGTTGTTGCGACTCATGGGCGGCATGCGTCATCAGATGGATCATGGCGATCGGGAAGGATTTCAACTCCGGCCAGTTGCTGGTGTCGCGGCGCACGGAAAAAGCGCAGGCGATCAGACGGCCAGCACCCACCGGTTGCTCAATAATCATGGGCATACCGCGACACTCAGCCAGCACGGTAGCGGAGGGGGCAGGCGAGAGGGTATTCAGGCGTTGCCAAGTGACAAGGTCCATCTGGAGCAGATCGTTGAGTCCGGCCAGTGCGTCCTTGAAGGTCATGCCGGTGCGCGAGCTTGGGTCGCGCACGCCGAACAGTTTGCGCAGCGCCTCGTTTTGAAAAGCGGCAAAGGTGTCAGGCCCTACGTCGCCGCCGGCGAACACCAGTACACTGCCGCCGCCTTCGAGGTAGCGCGTCAGCAGGGCGGCGGCCTGCGCGTTGAAGGGCGGTGGGTTGGCGAACACCGCGACATGGTGCCGCTCCAATTCGCGGGGTTGCAATTCATTGAGAAAACCCTGCTCGGCGAGAATACCATTTACCGCCTGGCCGCCGGAGGGATCAAGCGCCAAAGAGAGGAAGTGGAAGGGGCGGACGCGGCTTAGGAGGTCGGCCTCGATCAGCAGGGCGCGGATATTCTCACTCACGTTGAGCGTGAACCAGTGTGTGTTGTCAAGCGCGAGCGACGAGTCGGTGATGCGCACGGCACCATTGACCACGCCAGCGTGCGGCGGCACATATTCAAAACGTCCGGTGGCGCGATCGCTGGCGGGGATATGAAGCGCGTCACTGCGGATGGTTTCCGTGCCGATCACCAGACTGACTTCCGTATCGCGACTGTGTTCGCCATGGTTGGCGATTTCATAGGGAATGACAAGCGGCTTGTTGACCATCTGCGGGCGTGTCGAGAGCGCCAGACGCGGAATGGAAAGATTGTCGGAGGGGCCACTGAGCGGCACCAGATAAAGACGCAACCCCTTGGTCTGTTCGAGTTCAATCGGGGCGGAGGGCGCTTGGTTGCTTTGAAAATCTGAGATCACGTAGATCTCACGGTTTTGGATGCCGCCAGCCGTCAGGTCTTGTTGTGCGCGTTGCAGCGCGGCGGCGAAAGAACCGGAGGCACCGGTCACGCGGAGTTCTTCGAGAACGCGGCGCACGGCCTGTCGCTTGCGTGTCAGGGCGATGCCCGTGCGTCCGGAGACCAAGGTCAGCGCCGCCGCATCGCCTTCCGACAGAGTGTTCAGGATTTCATCAGCCTTCTGCGTGGCGAGGGCGAAGGCAGTCATGCCGGCGCCCAGCTTGCGATCCATGGAAAGGGTGTCGTCGAGCACGATCGCCACAGCGGTGCGCGCGGCGAGCGCGGGCGAGAAGCGTTGCAGCGTGATGCCGGCCAGGGCCAGCGTCAGGACGAGAATGCTCAGGGTGCGAACCAGCAGGAGCAGCCACTCACGCACACGCCGACGGTGGGCCAGGTAGCGTTTTTGCTGCTGGAAGAACTGGAGCGTCGAAAATTCGATATTGGCCCTGCGCCGCCTGAAGAAGAGGTGGAGCAGGATAGGAAGTGGGACTGCTAAAAGTCCCCATAGAAAAAGTGGATGGCCCACATGCATCAGAAAAGTCGTTCCCGTTTGTGAAAATAGGCGAGCAGCGCTCTGTCGAACGGCGTGCCGGTGCTCAGGGTTTCGAACGTCATGTTCATGCGGGCACTGTTGCGGCGCAAGCTCTGCTGAGCGCGATTAAACGCTTCCAAGTAGAGGGGGTGGCAGTCTTCGCTTTCGATCTCCATGCACTCGCCGGTTTCCAAATCGCGAAATTCGATCAAGCCGCGAAAGGGGAAGGTGGTCTCTAGCGGGTCCAGCACTTGAAACAGTAGCACCTCGCAGCCTTTATGCTGGAAGTGCCGCAGACTCGCGATGAAATCGGGATCTGGATCAAGAAAGTCGGAAAAGATCAGCACGATCGAACGCCGGTGGACCTCTTCGGCGATACGGTGAAAGCAGGGAGCGGCCTGTGAGCGGCCTGTGGGGACGAGGCTTTCGAGGTGCGCCAACAGACTCAGCATGTGCATCCGCGATGTTTTGGCGGGGTAATAGGACTCGATGCGGTCGGTGTAAGTGAACAAACCGACCGCATCCTTTTGGCGCTGCATGAGATAGAGAAAGGCCGCCGCGAGGTAGCAGGCGTAGTTGAATTTGTGGTTCTTCGCTGCGCCCAGCGCCATGGAGCCCGAGCGGTCGAGCACGATGTAGGCGCGCGTGTTGGTTTCGTCCTCGTACTGTTTGACATAGTAGCGGTCGGTCTTGGCGTAGGCCACCCAGTCCACATGTTTGACGGCATCGCCGGGGCAGTACTTACGGTATTCGGAAAACTCGGAGGAGAAACCGTGGTAGGGGGAGCGGTGCAGGCCCGTGAGGGAACCCTCCACCATGGCGCGGGCGACCAGCTCGAGGTTTTTGAGACTGTCGAGCATGCGGGGCGAGAGCAGCCGGGAGCTATGCGCGGCGCGGAGGCCCTGAGCGCCGGTCTGGCGCGGCGGGTCCTGTCGATTGTTGGCGTGTCTGTCTGCCGGGGGCGAGTTCATCCGCATCCTTCCGTCGGCTTACACGCCGGCACTGTTGGGTTCGGGGACGTGTTGCAGCAGACGATCGATGATCTGCGTGGCGTCGATGCCCTCACCGGTGGCGTGGAAATTACAGGCGATCCGGTGGCCCAGCACGGCGTGCGCGTTGCGCCGCACGTCAGCGCAGCAGACGTTGAGACGGCCTTCGAGCGCGGCGGTCGCCTTGGCTGCAAGGACAAGGTATTGCCCCGCGCGCGGACCGGCGCCGTAGGCTAGGTTGGCGCGCACAAAGTCGGGGGCCGTGGCCTCCGCCGGACGCGTGTTGCGCACCAGATCAATGCAGTATCCCAGCACATGCTCGCTGACCGGGATATCGCGCACGCAACGCTGTAAGTCGAGCAACGTCGCGCCATCGACCCGGCGCGTCAGGTTGATGTCACGGTTTATCGTTGTCTGGCGGAGAATCTGCATCTCTTCGGCGCGTTCCGGATAGTCCATCCGGATCAGGAACATAAAACGGTCGAGCTGTGCTTCGGGCAACGGGTAGGTGCCTTCCTGCTCAATCGGGTTCTGAGTGGCCAGCACAAAGAAGGGCTGCGGGAGCGGGATGGAGCGGCCGCCGGTAGTGACGACGTTCTCCTGCATCGCTTCGAGCAGCGCGGCCTGCGTTTTGGGCGGCGTGCGGTTGATTTCATCCGCCAGCAATAGGTTAGTGAAGATGGGGCCGGGCACAAAGCGCAACGAGCGGCGCGTGCTGCCCGATTCCTCGTCGAGGATCTCGGTGCCGGTGATATCGGAGGGCATGAGGTCGGGGGTGAACTGTACGCGGTTGAAACTGAGGTCCAACGCCTCGCCTAGACTGCGGACGATCAACGTCTTGGCCAATCCCGGCACGCCCAACAGTAGGCAATGTCCGCGCGAGAGCAACGCCGTCAATATCTGATGAATCACGGCATCCTGTCCGACGATCACCCTGCTGATCTCACTCTTAATGGCGGCGTAAGCGACAGCAATTCGTTCCAACTTCTCGGGAGTCGGTACGTTCATCACAAGGCTCCTTTATGTGAAGGGGCCTCGGCCGGCCGGCACGCGGACATGCGTACCCTTGCCGAATGATTCCCCCTGATGGTTTAAACTATAGGCTAATCAGACCGAACCCGCAAGACGGAGTTAGGGTTTCAGGTCTTTCGTTATTCTTCTCTCTTGGTTTATGGGCGGGATGTTGATACGATGACGGCGTTCAATCATTGGCGACGGTAAGGAGAGTATATGCGCATGATCGAGACTTCCGATCGGTTTTCGATTCGCAGGATGACCACGCAGGAGTTGCGGGACCGTTTTGTGATTGAGAACCTTTTTCAGCAGGGCAAGGCAAATCTGGTCTATACCAACGTGGATCGCGCGGTGGTCGGCGGGATTGTGCCCTTGGAGGAGCCGCTGGAACTCAAGGGCAGCCGCGAGATGGCCTGCGCGTATTTTTGTGAACGTCGGGAGGTGGGTATCATCAACCTGGGCGGTGCCGGCAGTATCGTGGTCGATGGCACGACCCATGACATGGGAAACCGCGAGTGTCTCTACATCCGTCGCGGTAGCCGCGGTATTCTCTGCGCCAGCGACAATCCGGCAGTTCCCGCGCAGTTTTATCTGGTGTCCTATCCGGCCCACACCGACTATCCCACAACCAAAGCGGCCCTCAAGGATGCCAACCATATCGAGCTGGGCTCGTTGGCGGAATCGAACCGCCGCACGATCCACCAGTTCATCCGTCCGGGCTTTATCAGGAGCTGTCAGTTGGTGATGGGGTTTACGGAGTTGCATGAGGGCAGTGTTTGGAATTCGTTCCCGCCGCACACGCATACCCGCCGCACGGAGGTCTATTGCTACTTCGATCTGCCTGAAAACGGCCTTGTGATGCACTTCTTGGGCGAGCCGGACGAGACGCGTCATGTGGCGGTGCAAGAAAAGCAGGTGGTGCTCTCGCCCGCGTGGTCGGTGCATTGCGGCGCCGGTACTGGCTCTTACGCATTCGTGTGGGCAATGGGCGGCGAGAATCAAGAGTTTGACGACATGGACAAGTGCGATGTGGCCGCGTTGCGGTGAGGTGTGTATGCGGATTGGCGTGATGGTAATACTGTTGCTCTGCACCGTAGGCGGTGTCAGTGCTGGTGAGCTTTTCGTGGCTCCGTCGGGACGGCTGACGGATGCGGTGGCCGATGGCTCGCGCAGCCGCCCGTTTGTGTCACTGACTCAGGCGCGTAACGCGATCCGCGCCGCGCGTCAGGCGGGGTGCGATGAGGCATGGACGGTGCGGGTGGCGGCGGGCGATTATCTGCTCTCCGAGCCGTTCGTGCTGCTGCCGGAAGATTCGGGGCGCGAAGGCGCGCCGGTCGTCTATCAGGGCGAGGGCACCGCGACACGGGTGATGGGCGCGCTGCGCATCGAAGGCTGGCGCGTGACGGAGGAGGGGTTCTGGGAGGCGCCGATCCCGTACCTTCCCGATGGCACACGCGCTTATTTCGAGAGCCTGTATGTCAACGGCCAGCGTGCGGTGCGTGCGCGTCATCCGAACGAGGGCTTTTTGACCCCGCAGGCGGTCAAACAAACGATGCGCACCAACGAACAGCCGCGAGTGGAGTATGCAGTTGCGGAACTGACCGCCCGTGGTGGCGATCTGGCGTTGCTGGCCGGAGAGCCCGCCGGGGCTTGGCGCTATGCGCAGGTGGTGGTGCATCACAACTGGGACACAACGCGCCGCATGATCCTCGGTTTCGATGCCGCCAGCGGTACGCTGCGCACGCAGGGCGGGCGCTGGAAGCCGTGGAACCCTTGGCGTACCAACTCGCTTTACTATGTCGAGAATGTGCGTTCGGCCTTTGATGCGCCGGGCGAGTGGTTTTATGACGGTTGTGCTGGCACGATCCTCTATCGGCCGCGCAGAGGCGAACGTCTGCCCGGACGCTGGCGTGGTGCCGAGGTTTTCGCGCCTTATCCCGGCTTGCAGACGCTGGTCGCGATTCAGGGCGATCCCGCCACCACCCAGATTGTGCGGCATGTCCAGTTCCGTTCAATCGCCTTTCACTACACCGATTCGCCGCGCCGTGCGGATCAGGTCAGGGGTGCTATGATCGCGCCCGAGGTGCTCGGCGCGGTTGACCGTCCGGGGCCCACGCAGTTCGAGCCTATGCAGGCTGCGGCGCGTACCGAGGCTGCGGTGATGGCCGACGGCGCACATGCCGTGACCTTCGAAGCGTGCGACGTGGCGCATACCGGTGAGTACGGCATCTGGTTCCGCGCGGGGTGCATCAGCAACCGCGTGATCCGCTGTGCGCTGACGGACCTTGGTGCGGGCGGCGTCCGCATCGGTGATCCGGGCGGCAAGGGGGCGAGCATCGCCAGCAATACCGTTGTGACGACATTCGGCCCGTACAGCACGGCCTTCAACGAGATCGACAACTGCATCATCACGCACGGCGGACGCTTCCACGCCAGTGCTACGGCGGTCTGGATCGGCCATGCGTCGGACAACCGCGTCACACACAATGAGATCGGCGACCACTACTACACCGGTGTGTCGGTCGGCTGGGTGTGGGGCTATCGGGGCAGCGTGGCGCAGCGCAATCTGATCGCCTACAATCGCATCCATACCATCGGGCAGGGTGCGCTGGGCGATATGGGCGGCGTCTACACGCTGGGTACTTCGTTCGGCACGCGGGTTTGCAACAACGTGATCTTCAATGTCGATTCCTACACCTACGGCGGCTGGGGCTTGTATCCTGACGAAGGGTCGGAGGGGATTGTGTTTGAAAACAATCTCGTCTACGACACCAAGGACAGCTCGTTCCATCAGCATTACGGACGCGACAACATTGTGCGCAACAACATCCTCGCATACAGCCGCCAATACCAGGTGGCGATCACGCGCGCCGAGCCGCACCGCTCTGCCGTGATCGAGGGGAACATCATCTATTGGGCGCAGCCCGGTCAAGCGCTGGGGACGCCGCGCTACCGCGGCACGGAGAAGGCGCGTGTTGAGTGGCGGCGCAATTTGTGGTGGTGCGCTAACGGGCCGGTCGATTTCAACGGCAAAACGTTGGCGCAGTGGCAGGCCGAGGGCCGCGATACGGACGGGCAGGTGGTTGATCCCCTGTTTGTGGATGCGGCCGCGCGTGATTTCCGCTTGCGGCCGGAGTCGCCCGCGTTGGCTGCGGGCTTCATTCCGTTCGACAGTTCCAAGGCCGGTGTTTATGGCGACCGCGCTTGGCGCCGCCGTGCGCGAAAGTAAAGTGAGGTGCCTCGATGGGTTTTCTGCGCCGGACATTTTTTTCGACTCCGTGGCGTTTGATCCGCTTCTTCATCCCCTTCACGGCGGTAGTGCCGCTGATCGTATATCGTTTGACGCTGTTTACGCATGTCTATCCGGGAGTTTCCTCGACATTGACCACGGCGGCGGCGGGATTGTGTCCGCAGGACGACCTTGCCTATCCATTGTTCGCGATGACCGCGCGTTGGGTGGCGGGGTTGAGCTTTGCGGACTTGCCGACGCGGCTGAATCTGTTTTGCGCGATTTGCGGCGGCTTGGCGGTGTCGCTCTTCTATCTGCTGGTGGCGCGGCTGGTGTTCATATTCGCCTGCGAAAATCCCGGTGGCGCGATGGCGGCGATGCCGCCGCGTCTGCGCGGAACGGATGATGACGCAGACGACGCCGACATCCCGTTGCGCGGTCAGGACGGGTTCGCGACCAATGCCGACGGTACGCTCTCCATCCCGGCTTCAGTCCAGGCGCACAATCGGCGTGTGGCCTACGCCGCCGTGCTGGGCGGGTTGGGAGCGGCCAGCGTATTGGCGTTCTGCGCGCCGTTCTGGTTGGTTGCGACTCGCCTCTATCCGTATGCGTTTGACTTGCTGCTGATTTTTCTCATCATCAACCTGATCATCTCTTATGACCAGCGAGGCAACCAAGTCTCGCTTTTCGTAAGTGTGCTGCTGCTGGGCGCGTGCAGCGTGGAGTCGCCGATCTTTCTGCTTTTGATGCCGATCGGCGGTGTGATTCTCCTACGCAGCATCATCCTGAACGGACACGCCACAACCTACAGGGTGCTTTTTGTGGTGCTGACGGGCTTGGTCGGGCTGCTGCTGGCGCTGTATGTGTTGTGGCAGACAGCCGAGGTGTGCGCGGCCATCCCGATTCCGGCGCCGCGCCCGATCCTGCGGGTGTTTCTTGAGACGATGAAGAGCGAATTGATCCGCTGGATTCCCAGCTTCGGATGGAGTTACGTCTTTGTGCAGTTCTTGTTCCCGGCTTCAATCTCCTTCTTCATCTTTTCGCACGCCTTCAGGCGTCGGACTCCGCTGCTCCTTTTGACGCAACTCGCGCTCGTCGTGCCATTGTTGCCGACCCTGCTCAACCTGAGTGTCGCACGTGGAGCTGACGGGGAGATGACCTGGCTGGGCCGGATGCTGAACTGGGTTCACCTTGACACTTCGATCTGGGGAGTCGCGCGCCTCACTTCGAAAATCCCCGTCTACCAGCATGTGCTCATCGCGCTGTTTATCGGCATGCTGGTGGCCTCTTGGTTCTTGATGCGGGAGATCTTTGAGGAGAAGATCGACGAAGAGCTCGACTATTACGAGTACCGCGACAATCCGCTCGTCTGCCGGATCGGCGCGGTGCTCTGCTGGCCGCTGCTGGCGCTGGCTCTTTTGGTGCCCTTCTTCAGTTACTCCGATATCGACCCCGAGGATGGGAAATTCGCCGACCGTGTGATCGATGAGATTTACCGCGAATTGGACGGGCGGGATTGGATCGTCAACATGCGGTTGCTAAGGCACCACCTCATGGTGCGCGCGCACCGTGACGGTCGCCGGTTGACTTTTCTTTCAACCGATGAACTGCAAGGCGCGAGACACAAACTGAGTCTGCAAGAAGCGATCCGCACGGATCCATCGTTCGTGAAGAGCCGCTATCGGTTGATCAACGCTGCTGATCTGTCGACCGCCGCATTTTTGCGCGAGTGGTTCAGACACGACACCAACGCCTTCAAGCGGGTCGTGCTCTTTGACTCGCCTGAACTGTGGCGCGACAACGGTTTTCTGGCGTTGCCGACCGGCTTCTTTCTGAGCGGGGTGCCGTGCGAGGCGGGCGTGGACACAGCCGCGCTGCTCGCCCGGTATCATGCGTTTGGCGAGGCGATGAGCCCGCTGGTAAATCCCGAGACCCCCGACACCATCCGGTACTACGCCTGGGTGCGGAAGGGATTGAATGACCAGATCGCCCGTATGGGGAATGAACTGGCCGTCCTGTTGGTGGCGAAAGGGCAGGTGGCGAAAGCGGCCGAACTGCTGGCGCATGTATCGCGCAAGGCACCGGACAACCTCAGCGTGGTCCTGAATCGCTATGAATTGGCTGCCAACAGAGGAGGCAACGCGGAGGCGCAAGACGAGATTGAGACGCAACTGCGCCTGATGCAACAGGGAGAAGACACCTTCGCGCTGACCATTGCGTCGTTGCAAGCGCGCGACGGCACACTGCTCAATCAGGACATTCTGGGTTACGTCCGCAAAAACCTCTGGGACAGAGGCGTGGGACAGCGGCATTTGTGGGCAACCGCTAAAAGCTTTCGGACTGATCCGATGACCGCCATGCGCGACAGGAAGCGCGAACTGATCCAGACCATTACACGGCAGATCGACGCGAATGAGTTTGATGACGCCGAGCGCCATCTCAACCTGTTGCTGGATCTGGATGACCGCGACTCCTTTGCGCTGATCAACAAGGCGCGCATCGCGATCGAACGGCGTGACCTGCCGGAAGCGGGCCTCTGGATGGATCTGGCCAAAGAGAACAAGGTGCCAGACGATGAGTTGATCTGGCACGAGGCGGCACTGCTGATCCTAGATGGCAAAAACGACGAGGCGCGCGAAATCCTCAACAAGGTGATCCCCTCCCGCCCGGGCGACATCCGTCTGTGGGGCCTGCTGGCCGACATCCTGTTGCAAGCCGACGAGTATCCGGAACTGGAGAGCCGCGTCTTTCCCGCGCTCCGCAGCGCAGCGAGCAAGCGCGAGCACTACCTGATGCACATGGTGCGCGGTTACATCCTGAGGAACAACGGTCCACAGGACTACCCGCTCGCACGCAACAGTTTCCTGCGTGCACTAGCGCTGAATCGTCATCTGCATCAGGTACGCGAAGACCTGTTGCGCCTTGACGACGCGCTTGATGTGCCGGCCTTTTCCGAAGAGGACGCCAAAGAAGTCTTGCGCCTCGATCCGGAACACGCGTTCGCCAACTACCTGTGGGGTTCGGTCCGCTTGCGTCGCGGCGAGTTGGATTTGGCCGAGGACCTCTTCAAGCGCAGCCTTGAAAAGGAACGCAACGCGCCGGCGTACGCGGGCCTCGGCGCGGTGCTGTTCGAGCGCGGCGAAATGGAGCAGGCGGAAAAATTCCTGCGCCGTTCGCTGGACATGGACGGGGAGCGCCTGTTCACCTGGCATGTTTTAGCCCGTCTGTTTATCGCCACCGGACGATTGGACGAAGCGTCACGCGCACTGAAACCCGTGATAGACAGCCTGCCGGATGATCTTGACGTGCGCTTGACCTGGATCAGCCTGTTGATGCGCCAAAAGAAACTGGACCAGGCGGCCATGCTGGTCTCCGACCTGCTGGACGACGAAGATCTACTGCCGCCTCATATCCGTCGTCGTCTGAAACCGCTGGTCGCCGATCTGTCGGCAGAATTTTCTAAGTAATCGCGACGCATGAAGATTCTTCGTCAGCTTCTTTGGTTTCTGGAGTATCTCGCCCTGTGGCTGGCTTCTCTGCTCTATCGGTTGGTGCCGGCGCGCCGCGCCTATGCCCTCGGTGCCGGTGCGGCGTCGCTTGTCTATCCGCTGTTCCGTGAGCGCCGTCGCATCGCGATGGACAATATCCTGCGCGCCCGCATCACAGATGACCCGGCAGAGGCGGACCGCATCGCGCGGCGTGCCTTCGGCCATCTGGCCGGTCACCTTTTGGAAGCGCTCAAGGTGGGGCAGGTGGTGACGGCGGAAAACTGGCGCGAGCACATCGTCTTCGACGGTCCCGCCGAAACCTTCGAGTTGTTGCTGGAGCGGCCGGACCATGGCGTGTGGGAAGCCGCCGTGACGATCATCTCCTTCACCCGTCCGATGATTGCCGTGGCGCGCAAGATGAACAATCCTCTTGTCGAGCGCTTCCTGAAGAAACATCACTTTCGTGGCGCGATTACAATCATTCCCAAGAAGCAGGGCTTTACACCCAGCGTACTGCGCCAGTGGAAAGAGACCGGTGCGGCGATGACGCTCGTGATGGATCAGCACGCCGGTAGAAAACAGGGGGTGATCGTTGACTTCATGGGGCGTCCCGCATCCACGCACACCTCGCCCGCGCGCTTGCACCTGAAGACCGGTGCTCCGATCTTGGCCGGCGCGTTCATCCGCGACAACGCCTTCCATTACCGCATGGTTACAGACGATCCGATCCGCTTCACGCCGACAGGCGATAAAGAGCGCGACGTCGCCGATCTGCTTGCCGAGATCAACCGGCGCCTTGAAGCCGTGATTCGCCGCTACCCTGAACAGTACCTCTGGGCGCACAAGCGCTGGCGGTAAAAAAACGGCGGATAAAAGCTTATGCTCTTATCCGCCGCCAGGGAGGACATATATAATTTTGCGTAACCTTACAGGGGGGAAACCTGTACGCGCAATCACGGGGGAATGTGTCGCGCCGGTCACGCCGTTCATCAACCTGGGGGAGGCTGTTTGAACGGGGAGCATGATACGTGATGCGCTCCTGTTTTGTCAATAGGCATAATATGATTTTTTTTGTAATTTTTTTGTAATTTTTTTGTAACCCAATCTGCAACAGTTGGATGGCTGTACCCAGCCAGTAGCGAGGGTCTCGCGGATGATCTTCTTGTCGACGGCTTCGGTTACAACCACGTAGTCATAAACGCACCCGCCGCCTGCAACGCTCTTCGCGGGAAAAATCAATGCTTAAAGCTACGCTGGCCGGTGAAGACCATGGCGACGTTGGCGTCGTTGCAGCAGTCGATCACGTCCCAGTCGCGGATCGCACCGCCGGGCTGAACGATGGCGGTGATGCCTTCGCGGATGCCGACCTCCGCGCCATCGCGGAACGGGAAGAAGGCGTCCGATACCATGCTGCACCCGGGCAAGCCGCCTTTACGCGCCTTAACCTCTTCGTCGATCTCGGCCATGAAGCTCCGGCCCTGCTCGTCGAATTTCAGGACGAGGTCGTTGTAAGGCGTGGCGTGTTTCTCCCAGGCGATCCAGTCGGCTAACTTGCGGTAAGCCTTGTCACGCGCGATCTCGGCGACGCCCACGCGGTCCTGTTCACCGGTGCCAATGCCGACCGTCGCGCCGTCCTTGACGTAGAGCACGGAGTTGCTGGTGACACCCGCTTCGACCAGCCAGCCGAAAATCAGATCCTCGTACTCCTGCGGGGTAGGCAGGCGCTGAATGCGATGCTCCGTGCCGTCCTTCTGAGTACACGTGGCCGGCATGAGCTGCGCCGCCGTGCGCGCCTCGGGCACGAATGACCACTGCGCTACCAGCCCGCCGTCGATCAGCGACTTGAAATCAACCACGTGCTGCGCCACAAAGGCAGAGAGACGCGCCATGTTGTTGATGCGCATGACGCGCAGATTCTTCTTGGTCGCGAACAGATCCATCACACCGGAAGCGAACTCTGGCGCGACCACCACTTCGGCGTAATTCTCAACGATCAGCCGGGCAGTTTCCAGATCGACCTCGCGGTTGAGCGCGATGCAACCGCCGAACGCAGCTAGGCGGTCGGCCTTGTTGGCGCGGTAGTAGGCGTCGGCCAGCGTATCACTGCGGGCAACGCCGCACGGGTTGTTGTGCTTCACGATCACAGCGCACGGGGTGTCATCCAGATAACGCAGAATGTTGAGCGCGTTGTCGGCGTCGGTCAGGTTGGTTTTGCCGGGGTGTTTGCCGGATTGCAGCAGCTCGGGATCGGAGGCCAGATAGCGGCCCGGTGCGAGCGACGTGACCTCGCCCAGCACGAGATTGCCATTCACAAGCTTGTAGAGAGCCGCCTCCTGACCGGGATTTTCGCCATAACGCAGCCCCTTCTCCTCGCCGCCGATCACCCAGGAGACCTTTTCGTAGCAAAGCGTCTGGCGGGAATTGCCGTCGATGAAGGAGATCTCCATACGCGGCGTGAAGTGGTCATCCATAATCGTCTTGTAAGCGGCTTTGAGATCAATGGCCATAGGTGTACCTTTTAGGGGTTCAGGTTTCTGGTTTCTGGGTTTCATCCAAATCGGGATCGGGATCGCTATCGGGATCGATTATTGTGACCACGCAGTGGCTCACAACGACGGGGGTTTCGGGGTTCAAGGGGTTCAGGTCGGACAATCCGTGTTTACTGCGCGAGGATTTTCTGCAGAGCTTGGCCGAAAACCGTGCCCTGCCGCATCATGCCAAGGTCGTTGGGATGGCATCCGTCCACGGTTCCCTCGCCATCGTGACCGAGCATCTCCTTGGCCTCCAGATAGTGCAAGCGCGACCACTTGGCGCTGTCCTCCGCCTTCAGCTTGTCAAAAATCGTGCGCAGGATTTTCGATTTGGAGGTCGGCGCCCGGCCATAGACATTGCAGTCCTCGGCCAGCAGGATCGGCGTGTCGGGCCGTTTGTCGCGCAGGGCCCGGATGAACGGTTCAGCACGTTCGCTGACCAAGGCATCGTTCATGTTCCACAGACAGTCGAGCACGTAGACCGACGCATCGATCTCCGCAACCAGATCGCAGAGCGCGGGCTCCATCTTACCGTTGCCCGAGAAGCCGAGGTTAACCACCGGCGCATCCACCAGACGACCCGCAACCGCCGTAAAGGCCATGCCGGGGCGCGACGCACAGCCGCCGTGCGTAATCGACGTTCCATAAAAGACGATCGGGCGGACTTGTCCGTTGGCGCGCGGCGGCGGCGTGCTGAGCTTATGGCCGGAAGGGATACCAATCTCGACCATAGAGGTCCCGTTGTAAAGCGGCAGATAGATCAAGCACTCTGCATTCGGCGTGACCGAGACATCGACAGAGTTGGTCACCGCCGTGGGGCGGCCGTTCCTGACGAAGCGCCAACCCTGAGACGTGCGCTGATAGATATCCACGCCACTGACACCGGTGGCGGGCATGTGCGGCATAGCCAGCGAGGCGTTACGCACAGCCCAGCGCACAGTCAGTCGCGGCGCATCGGTGACAAAGCGAAACGCCATGCCGGCCGAATGTCGGCTCAACCCCCACACGCTGGAAGGCACGGTTTTTTGGGCGCGTGCAGGCAAGCGGTCGTAGAAGCACTCGGTGTCGGTGAACGCCCGGCCCTCGATCGGCAGTGCCTGGCCATCGTACCAGACCATCTTACCCGCCGCATCCTCACGTCCCTGCAACTCTGCGGCCTGCGCCGCCCACGACATCCCCGCCAGAACGATGCCGCACAATACCGCCCTCAAGCCTGCATTCATGACTGTTCGCCTCAGTTCTTGTGACGATAGATGATGCGCCCCTTGGTCAGATCGTAGGGCGAAATCTCCAGAGTCACCCTGTCGCCCGCAGCGATCTTGATAAAGAACTTACGCATCTTGCCAGAAATATGCGCCAACACCTCGTGGCCATTCTCCAGTCTTACTCTGTACATAGTGGCAGGTAATACTTTGACTACGACACCGGTCACTTCAATGGCATCATCACTCGCCATAATTCTCCGTCCTTAGGTTTGAAAACAACAACTCGGACACTGTAGCATGCTGTCACGGGGTTGACAAGCCTTGCGTCGTTTTTTGCGGCTTGAACCGTTGGCTTCAGGAGGTTCATACCCATCGGCATCGAAATCGGGATCGGGATCGAAATCGATTTGCTGCGACCACGTAGTGGCTCGCAACGACGAGGGTAAAAAGGGCGGCATGACCGCCTCCCGAACGAGTAGACGCTCGTCCCAGCGCTCCGCAAGCCTGATCATAGGCTGGAGGGCGAGCATCCCCGCGAGCCGCAACCGCGCTGCGCGTGGAGTTGTCATTTAGGATTTAGGAGTTTGGCACTTGAGAGTTGAGAGTTGAGAGTTTTTCCGGATATGCTTATACTGCGCTTTTGTGTGAGATTGAATTGGGCTGCGGGCTCCGCCCGCGTTCGGAATGGAGGAAGAAATGAAGGAGTTGACAACCAAGCAGCTCAAGAGGCTTTTCGTGCTGATTGAGATCAACGTGTTGATGTGGTTATCGGTGTGCGGCGCGATCTGGTCGTCGCCGTCAGTCGAATCACACGTCAAGTACTTCGCCACCGTCGGCACAATCATTGCCGCATTGCTCCACCACTGGGCATACCACAACATCTACAAACGCGCCAAAGGGGAAAAAGAAAAGCAGGGTCACGAACAGGCAAATACTACCTGTTGCCGCTAGTGCGGCTTAGGCAAACTTGCACCGTTGGAATCAGGAATGAGAAACCAGATTGTCCTGATGCTTTGCGTTGGTGCTATCGGCTGTATCAGCCCTATAACCCAAAGGCCGCATCACAACATGAAAATGATCTACCTTATACTGTTTGCCACATCGGCGACACTGCTACTGTTCGCTTCAATCATCACTTTTGCCCCGCCTATAGAAGAATCCTTCGCGGTCGCCCTTGTCTCCGTCCCGGAACAATGGGACATCGTATTCACCAGAGACGATACGACAAACATCTCCATCGCAAAAGATCTGGCGTCGGCCAAAACACTCCTGCTGAGATTCCTCACAAAGAACCGCATGCCCACGTACAGAACACTCGACCACGTCGCATACGGATTGATGATCGTTTGCGCTTTCTCGCTTGTCGGGCTGATCAGAGAGGGCCAATTCAGGAAGAAGCAACGGAGCGCCAAACAAGCGCCGCCACCGAACTCCTCACCTGCGGCGAGTTTGGAATCTGGTGAGGCGAGACGCTCTGTTTGAGCGGTACTGCTTGCTTTACACCCACCCAGTCGTCATTTCACTCCCGCAATGGGAGCTACATTCCACTTCCGACTCACTCTTGATTCCACACCTTCATGAGCATTCGCGTTGCAAGATATGTAATCAGCGCATAGACGAGGCCGAAGGCCATCGCCCTGCCGGTCTCAATCATGAGTGGCGTCCTGTTTTCGACCCGAATTCTGACCCAGCGCAAATACCAAAGCTCGAAGGATGGAATAAAACCGATCATCCAAGCACCGAAGAGATGAAAACCGATAGAGATGCGCGAGAACATCGAAACAACCATTTCCACAAGAAAGACAAGGAGGAAAACGGCGAAGCCAAACATTGGAACGAAAAGCAGACTTCTCAAGGCATGTGAGTACTCAGCGTATATGGGCAGTTGCCCGAACATAACGCGAATGACCGAATTCCACTGGGGAGATGCGGAGCGATTGACGAGGAAGATAGCCATCACGGGAATGAGGGCACACATGGGAATCGCATACAGGGTGAGCCATGAGAAGAGCCCTCGAAATCTCTTCGGTAAAGCACACGGTCTTTCACTATCCGACGGCAGGAGCACGTCCTGAGGTTTTTCGACGCTTTGCTTGTTCTGACCAAGCTTGATAACCGCCACGATGACGATCACGATTCCAATAGGGCAGGCGACCCAACCGGCCATTGTCGCGTACAGCACAAAGCGAATGTTATCGGCAAGCCCTTCAGGTTGCGGCTGGGACCGGGCAAGATTTACGAACGCCAGAACCATGCCGATGGCGGTCCCGATCACGCCCCAGACCGGACCTGCCGCGAGAACGATGCCCGCGCCCAACCAACAGATCAATTTCTTTTTTCTGTTCATCCCTGATCCCTACGACGTCACGGAACCTAACAGTGCGTGTATCATACAAAACCGGCCATACCCTGTCGAACGCGGTTTCGGGCGTAATCGGTTGGTGACAGGGGGTATGCGAGTTTAGTGCCTAAAAATGGACAAGGAAAGTACGGCGGGGCGTCGCGGACCGTCGCAAGAGAGCCGGTCTTCAGAAATTCTTACCACGAAAACCACGAAACACTCGAAAAGGCACAGCACTGCTTTTTCGTTTGGAGGCTCTTGCAAAACCCTTTGCTTGCAGGAGTGGCACGGGCATCTTGCCCGTGTTTCATGGGCGAACGTTTCAAATTACCTGTCCCTTAGTTGTCCACGGTTGCATTTCTCTGCCGCACTCCGTACACTAGTTGCGTGATGACGACCTTTTACCTTCAAAACGTGCGGATTCTGGATCACGCGCGCAACCGCGATGAAATCGCCGATCTTTACGTGCGCGACGGGATGATCGTCGCCTGCTCCGCTCCCCCCGCAGACGTGCCGCGCATCAATGCCGACGGCCTGCTGGTCGCGCCGGGCTTCTGGGATGTTCATGTCCATTTCCGCGATCCGGGCGCCCCCGCCGCCGAAACGCGCCGCACCGGTGCGGCCGCAGCTGCGGCCGGCGGATTCACGCGGGTCGTGACCATGCCCAATACCATGCCCGCTGGCGATACGCCCGCTTGGGTGCGCGAGCAGGTCGAGGACGACCTGCCGGTCCGGATTCTGCCTTCCGCCTGCATCACTCAAGGTCGGCAAGGACGTGAAATCGCCGACCTCGATGCCCTCGCCGCCGCCGGTGCCACCGCCTTCACCGATGACGGCGCGATGGTCGCCGACGATGCGGTCATGCGCGAAGCGATGACGCGTGCCAAGCGGCTCGGCAAACCGATCATGGATCATGCGGTCGTACCGGCGCTCGCCAAAAACGGTGTGGTTCGTGACAGTGCGATTGCGCGTCAATTGGGGCTGCCGCTCTTCCCCCCCGAAGCCGAGGTCGAAGCCGTGCTGCGCGACATCCGGCTCTGCCGTGAAACCCGTTGCGCCACGCATATCCAGCACGTCTCGTGCGCCGATTCGGTGGCGGCCATCCGCGCCGCGCGTGCTGAGGGCTTGCCGGTCACCGGCGAAGCCTCGCCCCACCACCTCGCAATCGCCGCCGACGAGATCCCCGGCGATGACGGCAACTACCGCATGAATCCGCCGCTCGGCAACCGCGAGGACGTGCGTGCCCTCCGCGACGGCGCGCTAGACGGCACGCTCAGCCTCTTCGCCACCGACCACGCGCCCCACACCGCCGCGAACAAAAACCGCAGCTTCCTCAAAGCCGCGTTCGGTGTCATCGGCCTCGAAACCGCGATCGGCGTCACGTGGGAAATCATGGTCCTCCAAGAGGGCCTCTCCCCGCTGACGTGGGTTGCCCGCTGGACTACCGGCCCCGCCGCGTTGCTAGGTTGCCCCGCGCCTTCCCTCGCGCCCGGCGTGCCCGCGGATCTCGTGGTGATCGACCCGCGAACGCCATGGCGCGTAACGCCCGACACCTTCCGCTCGCTCTCGCGCAACACACCGTTCGGCGGCTGGACGTTGCACGCCCGACCGGTGCTGACGGTCTGCGAGGGCCGCATCACGTTCACGGACCCAGAAACCATCACTCTGGAGGAACCCGCATGACCCCTGACTTTTTCGAAACCGCCGCCGCCGCGCTGCCCGGTCTCTGCCGCGAACAGCCGCCGGACTGCGGCATGATCCTCGGCTCTGGCTGGAGCAAGGCGCTGGCCGTTGACACGCCGCTGCTGCGCCTGCCCTACAGCGAGATCCCCGGGCTCGGTGCCAGCACGGTCGTCGGCCACGCCGGTGAGTTCCTGCTCTTCGACCGCCACGGATTGCGCATCGCGGCCTTTATGGGCCGCCGCCACTGGTATGAGGGCGCGGGTTGGGGACCGGTCGTGATGCCCGTCGAACTGCTGCGCCGCCTGGGCACCCGCAATCTGTTGATCACCAACGCCGCAGGCAGCATCACACCCTCGTTCACCCCCGGCGACCTGATGATCATCCGCGACCACATCAACACGGTCGGCATCTCGCCGCTCATCGGACCGGTCATGCCCGGCTGGGGACCGCGCTTCCCGGATCAATCGCAAATCTACTCGCCCGCGCTCACCGACCTGCTGCGCAAAGCCGCGCACGATACCGGTGCGACTCTTGGCGAAGGCGTCTATGCCTTCACCTCTGGCCCCGTCTATGAAACTCCGGCCGAAATCCGCGCCTATGCTGGTATGGGGGCCGACGCCGTCGGTATGTCCACCGTGCCCGAAGCCACGGTCGCGAACGCCGCTGGCCTGCGTACCGCCGGCCTGAGTTGCATCACCAACATGGCGGCCGGTATCAGCGGCCCGAACCTGTCGCATGAAGGGGTGATCGAACAGACCCGCAAGACATTGCCGCTCATGGCGGCGCTGCTCGACGCATTTTTGATGCATCTCGCTCAAACCCTTTCAATTGGCTGTGAGGCTGTGAGGCCGTGAGGCTGTAAGGTGGATCAGACGGATCAAAAACCACTGCCCCCAAAAAACCTCTGTGCTCTCTGTGTTCTCTGTGGTTAAACGAATCCGAGCAATGCCAACTCCTAAATCCTAACTCCTAAATCCCAACTTCTAACTTCTATGTTCTCTCATCCTACCCCAGCTTTCGTTGTTGATGCCGCTGCCCTCGAACGCAATCTCGCCATCTTGGGCGAAGTCAAACGCCGTACCGGCTGCCGCATCCTGCTTGCGCTGAAAGCCTTCTCGATGTTCAGCGTCTTTCCCCGTATGCGGCGCGTGTTGGACGGCTGCTGCGCCAGCTCGGTGCATGAAGCGCGCCTCGCCCGCGAGACCTTCGGCGGCGAGGTCCACGCTTTCGCCGCTGCTTTCTCTGAAGCCGAAATGCGCGAGATCGTGACGCTGGCCGACCATGTGACGCTCAACTCCTTCGCGCAGCTCCGCCTGTTCCAGCATGTCGTAGCCGAAAGCGGACGGGATGTCGTCTGCGGTCTGCGCATCAATCCGGAACACTCCGAAGGCGCGGCCGAAATCTATGACCCCTGTGCGCCGCGTTCGCGTTTAGGCGTGCGCCGCGCGGCCTTTGACGGCGAAACGTTGCACGGCGTGACCGGGTTGCACTCGCACACCCTGTGCGAACAGAATGCCGCGCCGTTCGTGCGCACGTTGGCCGCGATCGAAGAACGCTTCGGCGACCTGTTGCCGCGTCTCTCCTGGATCAATTTCGGCGGCGGTCACCACATCACGCGGTCTGACTATGATCTTGATCTGCTGTGCGACACACTCAACGCATTCCGCACGCGCCATCCGAATATCGAAACCATCTACCTCGAACCCGGCGAGGCCTGCGCCCTCAACGCCGGCACGCTCGTGGCGACCGTGCTGGATGTGGTGGACAACGACATGTCCATCGCCATCCTCGATGCCTCGTGTGCCTGCCACATGCCGGACGTGATGGAGATGCCGTACCGTCCCCGCGTCTTCCGCGACGCCGCCTGGAGCGGTCAGGCCAGCCCCGGCCCGGAGGCCGACATCGGCTGTGACCCCGGCGTCAAGGCTCATACCGTACGGCTTGCGGGCGCCACCTGCCTCGCGGGCGACATCATCGGCGATTGGTCGTTCGACACGTCGCTGCGGACCGGCGACCGCGTGATCTTCGAAGACATGGCGCACTACACAATGGTCAAGACCAACACCTTCAACGGCATCCGCCTTCCCTCGATCATGTTACGCGAGCCTGACGGCACCCTGCACACCGTACGCACCTTCGGTTACGAAGACTTCAAAAATCGTCTGTCGTAACCCAGCCTCAGTTCGCGATACGCCCGGGCCACGGGAGTTCTGGACCGCTAACCGATGCCACGGAGTTCTTGCCGGCGTCGGGGCCGACGGCATGCGCGCCCAAACAGAGAGTCAGGAGCACGAGCACCACGGCGGCGGCAATCGCACAGACCGTAGCGAACGTCGTAAAGACCGACGACTCTTCTTTCTGCACCGGGAAGTCCAACGGGCTGATGGGCGTCATCTGCACGCCTTCTGGGAACCCATCGCCTTCCGCCCCCGCCTCATCCGCAGCATCGGGCCTACCCGGACGCTTGATCTTCAGCGTCTTCTTTTGGGTGACACCCGCGCTGCCATCGCCTTCAGTCGGCAGAGCCGAATCCGGAATGCGAGAGGTCTTGCGGGCTGAAGCCGGCGACAACGGTGTCGAAGCCACCGTGGGGACCGCTGGCGGGGCCGTCAAATCAGACGGGCGCTTCAAACGGATTGTCTTGGGGCCTTCCTTCCCGGTAGGTGCGACACCGATCGCCGCATCTAGCGAAATGCGCGATGTCTTCGATTTGGAAGCCTGCACTTGCGCCGGCGAGAGCGGCTTGGGACCGTCGGGCAGCGGAGACGCGCCAGGAGTCGGCGGCGGCTGCGGCTGCGGCTGCACGGGAATGATCGGCGCGATAGGAGCCGTGGCCGACAGTTCAACCTGAGAGATCTCCTGAGTGGATCCAGGCGCGACTTTCGAGTCGGCCTCGGATGGCGCTGCGACCGGGCGCAGCCGCACGGTCACGGGGCGGATCGGCGCAGTTGCCGCTGCGGCCACCTCTTCGGGCACCGGTATACGCGATGTCGCTTTGGGATCGACAGGCCGCTGCGGCTGCGGCACGGCTGTGGCCGCGGTTGCGGGCGCAACCGCAGGGGGCGCCGCGAGAGCCGCAGGCTTCAAGCGGACGGTGATCGGGCGTGGCGCATTGGCCGCCGCACCGGCGGGGGGTATTGCCGCCTGACCCTCCGGCTTGTCAAGTGGTGACACCTTCGGGGGGATTGCTCCCTGGTTAACTTGATCCTGCTCTGCCATGACTTGTGCCTCCGTAACAGGCAACAGCCGTTTATACGGCCATTACCTCCGCTTCTTTGTTTTTCAGTTCTTCGTCAATCTTCGCGATGTGGTTGTCCGTAGCCTTCTGTACCTCGTCCAATCCCCGGTCGCGCTCGTCTTCCGTAATTTTCCCATCCTTCTGCAACGCCTTGATCGCTTCGTTGCCGTCGCGGCGCACGTTGCGGACTGCAATGCGGGCCTCTTCAGCCTGGCGCTTGGCCACCTTGACGATCTCCTTGCGGCGCTCCTCGTTGAGTTCGGGGATCGGGACGCGAATCACGCGGCCGTCGTTGCGCGGGGTCACGCCGAGATTGGCCGCGAGAATCGCTCGCTCGATCTCCGACAGTGCCGTGGGGTCAAACGGGCTGATCACGATCAGGCGCGGCTCCGGCGTCGAGATGTTCGCGAGATCGCGCAGGCGGGTCGGGGTGCCGTAGTAAGTGACCTGCACACCATCCACCAAAGCGGGCGACGCCTTGCCGGTGCGCAGGCCAGCGAACTGATCCTTCAGCACCTTGAGCGAATTACCCATCTTATCGGCGGTGTCCAGCAATACTTCATCCAGTGTGTCCATCGTCTCTCTCTCCTGATCTATCCGATCTGCGTCTTGTCGCCCACCAGTGTGCCGATGGCCTCACCGCAGACGATCCGCTCCAGTGCATCCTCATCGTAAAAATCAAACACCACGATCGGGATCCGATTATCCATGCACAACGCGAAGGCCGCCGAGTCCATCACCTTGAGGCGCTTGTGCAAAGCATCCTCGTAGGTCACCTTCTCGTAGCGCGTCGCATTGGGGTCCAGATTCGGATCCGCCGTGTAAATCCCGTCCACCTTCGTGGCCTTCAGCAGCACCTCCGCCCCGATCTCACTGGCGCGCAACGCTGCCGCCGAATCGGTGCTGAAATAGGGGTTCCCCGTGCCGCCCGCAAAAATCACCACGCGCCCCTTTTCCAAGTGCCGGAGCGCCTTGCGCTGAATGAAAGGCTCAGCCACCTGATGCATCTCGATGGCCGTCTGCAAGCGCGTCTCCAGACCCAGTTGCTCAAGCGCGTTCTGCATCGCCAGCCCGTTGATGATCGTGGCCAACATGCCCATGTTGTCGCCGGTGACGCGGTGTACGCCCTTGGACTCGCCCTTGAGCCCACGGAAGATGTTGCCGCCGCCCAGCACAATGCCGATCTGCACGCCCAGTTCAGTGACCCGCGCTACACGCCGCGCCATTGAAGCCAACGCATCCGGATCGATACACTCTCCCGACGAACGGTTCCCAAGAACCTCACCGCTCAGTTTCAGCACAATCCGCTTATACTTGACACTGCCACTCCGCCGCGTTTCCAGAAACGCCCCCTTTCAACCCATGATTTGAAACGAGGATAGCTTACCTAAACACCCTCGGAAGGTAAACCGCTTTTTTTAGTAAACATGAAACCGCCAAAGAAGGTGTGCGGACTCTTCGCCCTGCCAAACCGCACGATGAGCTGGTGGTCACCGGCCGTCAGCTTGACCCTCCGCTTGCCCATCGGAAGAGTCGGGTTACGGAATCCATAGCCGGAATCCCACGCGGCGGGCAAGCTCCATTCGGCGACCTTGACCCGATCCACCTCCAGTTGAACCACATCGTCTGGAATGGCGCTGAAGTCTTTGCCTTTCCTTCCGTAGTCAGGACGGTTCATGAACAGCTCGACGTCATACTCGCCAGACTCCTCCACATGCACGCGGTAGGTCACCCATCGCGCGGTCACCGGAATCGCCGACTCGACGCTGTTGGCGATCTCTGTATTCCGCCAGGACGCTCTCGGATCCCCCTTGTCGGTGTTGTCTTGGAAGGCCGCGCCCCTCCCGCCCTCGTCGTAATGGCCCGCGACGATCCTGCCCGGGATGGTCTGGGGCTTGCCCTGATATGCGGTGCCCGTGTACTCGCGACCGGTGAGCACAGTGATCTGGAGCGGTGCCGACAAACCGATCAGGCCGTCGCAATCCTTTGCCATGGCGATAATCGTGTTGTCGGCCTCGAAAAGGTTGGTCACGGTAAACGTCTGGTCGACAGAATGGCCGCGTTTCGCAAACAGCGACGTCAAGCGGGACCATCCCGATGCGGGCGCGGGCGCGGGCACATCCGCCTCGGCCCGGATGTAACCTGAAGAAAAAAGATAGACCTTCTTCACGGTGCCGTCACGATCATCGGCGTGGACATGGAACGTCATCGGCTGGTCCTGCCGCCACTCCTCCGGTTTCCCGTCCAGTGTCACCGTGACTGCGGGCGCGGTCTTGTTCCCGCAGTCTTCCTTGTAGACCCGGACGTAGTCGACCACCAGCCGGTCCGGGAACGTCGCGTCCTCCAGAAAGCCGTAGAAGGGGGGATGGCCGCCGTCCTTCTTCAACTTTTTGGGCGTCCGCAGGCATTCGCTGATCCAGACCCTTTGCGGAACCGTGGTGATCGGAACTTCCCGGTAGTTCTGGCGCAGCGTCTCCTGCCCGTCCACATAAAAGATGTGCTCCAGAGGCGTCCATTCCAAAGCCACGGTGTGCCATCCGCCGTACCGTTCCAGCGTCACGACTTTGCCTTTGGAGCAACGGGCGATATTTGTTCGCGACAGCATGTCGTTGCCGCCGATCCCCTTGCCATCGCCCTGATCCTTGTAGGTACTCAGCGACGCGGTGGCGTGGTAGCAGTGGCTGATGTCGTTTTTGACCTTCGG